>Ga0265780_10000135_pt1 | contig 119434 bp, 86 predicted proteins | sample P1T30metagenome_FD_192432 | JGI IMG/M metagenome (GOLD analysis project Ga0265780, IMG submission 192432) | Plant litter microbial communities from East Loma Ridge, Irvine, California - P1 T30 | ecosystem: Environmental > Terrestrial > Plant litter > Unclassified | place: USA: California...
GAGCAGAGGATGGCGGCAGCCAGAGCGATCTTCTTCATGTTATTCACAGGTAACTCCCATAAGTTGTAAAGGTACTGACATCGCATGCCTTGCAGTGATGTTGATGTCAAGCTTACAAGTCGTTCCTTCTTAAGGTCCGTGCGCTAGCGCACCTAGGAACGGCTGGTGTGGAAATTTTACAACGTGCTTCGTTACAAATCCGCTAGCGAGTGTTTCCGAATGTTACTAAATGCGGCGTATCTGGCCATGTTGACCATTCCATATTGGCTCAACGTTAATGTAGCCGCCTATATAAGGGGATGCACGGCGATTGGCCTGTCATCGAGCGGTCATCGGGGGATGATCCAAATTTTTTTGAGGGATCACAAAATATGTGAGCTGCATGTTGTTTTGTTGCATACGGCGCGCATTCAGGCGTGCGCGATCACGCCGTATGCATAAATTTTTTTGGTTAGCTCAACAATTCCGTGACGTTCGGAAATTTCCGGCAATGTTGGATGGCGCACAGACCGGGAGTGATGACACAGGCAATCTTGTCGTCAGTTAAGCGGAACCGGCGTGTTGTCAGAAGGTCATAGATAAACCGACGGGCCTGCAGCCTTACCAGAACACTGTTTTTTTTACGGAGCAAACCAATATGCATGCAGCGACTCACCACAATGCGGTGCAAGGCGATCTCAACGCAGTGCACACGTCCGGCAATTCTGCACTGATCGAACGCGTCCCCCCACAACCGACCGAACGCTCGCCGATTTCCCTGGCCCCGATCGAACGTGTGCGGTCGACCTCGGCCACCCAGCGCCGTATCGAGAACATGCAGAAGCTGATTGGCGAGCTGCAAACCCATGAAATGCTGGCCGACGAAATCGCCTGGTTCCTGAAATTCTCGCCGTCCGGCGCCCGTAAATACATCCGCGACCTGCGTGAAGCCGGCGTGATCGAACTGGCCCGCTACATCGAAGGCACCGCTACCTACCTGGGCAAGGCCGTGTACCGCATCTCCCCGGATCCGGACCGCGTCAAGACCTTCCTGGGTGCCATCTGCCAGCCGAAGCGCGAAGGCGCCTCGCCGCGCAAGGAACGTCCGGGACTGCGCGAGCAGAGCATGGCCGGCACCGGCCGCCACTTCCACATCCTGGCCGACGACACCCACTACGCCATTCGCGTGAACCGCAGCCCGGTCACCCGCGATCCGCTGGTCGCCGCTCTGTTCGGCCCGCCACCGGGACAGACCGTCGCCAAGTAATTGCAAGATTCCCGAACAACGCCACCCCGCTTCGCGCCGGGTGGCGTTATTTTTTATTTGAACAATTGAAAAGAGGGCAATAGAGCACATATGCAGGCGAACGCGGCGTGCTGGCCGCACATCAAGGAGAATCCATGCTACCGAGCGCTGAAACCCTGCAGGGCAAACCCGTTCCCCAAGTAAGCTTCAAGACCCGCGTCGGCGGCCAGTCGCGCGACATCCCCAGCGACGCGCTGTTCAAGGGCAAGACCGTGGTTGTCTTCGCCCTGCCGGGCGCCTTTACCCCGACCTGTTCTTCCGCCCACCTGCCGCGTTATAACGAACTGGCGCAAGTCCTGCGCCGTAACGGCATCGACGATATCATCTGCATATCGGTCAACGACGCCTTCGTGATGGACGAGTGGCGGCGCGGCCAGGAAGCCGAGCACATCACCATGATCCCCGACGGCAATGGCGAGTTCACCGAAGGCATGGGCTTGCTGGTCGACAAGCGCGCGATCGGCCTCGGCCAGCGCTCCTGGCGCTATTCGATGCTGGTGCGCGACGGCATCGTCGACAAGGTCTTCCTCGAAGCTTATGACGACCAGGACCCGGAAGCCGATCCGTTCGAGGTGTCCGACGCCGACACCATGCTGCGCTATATAGCGCCCGAGGCCAGGGCACCGGAACCGGTGGTCATGTTTTCCAAACCCGGCTGCCCCTACTGCGCGCGTGCCAAGGCCATGCTGAAGGCGCGCGGCATCGCCTTTACCGATATTTCCCAGGACAACAAGATCACCACCAGCGTGCTGCGCGCGGTTTCCGGCGGCACCACCTGGCCGCAAGTCTTCGAAGGCGGCCGCCTGATTGGCGGGGCGGAAGAGGTGGCCGCGCATTTCGGGCCGGCGCCGGTGGTGTCTCCCGATGCGGCCGACGGCGTGGCCGGTGGCGCTGCCGCCGGGGCATGATGGACAGCGCACTGGCGGCCTCCCTGCTGGCGCTGGCCGTGCTGGGTGCCTGGCTGGCCCCGCGCTGGCGCCTGCGGCGCGCGCTGGCGCGCCCGCTGACGTCCGGACAGCTCGGCATCATCGAGCGCAACCTGGCGCAATACCGAGGGATGGCGCCGGCGCGGCGCGTCGAGCTGCAGGGGCTGGTCAAGCATTTTTTGCATCACAAGACCTTCGTCGGCTGCGCCGGGCTGGAGATCACTGAAGAGATGCGGGTGACGATCGCGGCCCAGGCTTGCCTGCTGTTGCTGGGCCGGCCCAGCAAGGTGTATCCCGGCCTGCATTCGGTGCTGGTGTATCCGGGCGCTTTCCTGGTGCCGCGCAACGAGGTCGACGCCGCCGGCGTGGTGACCGAGACGCGCCAGGACCTGCTGGGCGAATCCTGGGGCGATGGCCGCGTCATCCTGTCCTGGGAACACGTGCGCCGCGCCGGCCACGAGGCCGAGGACACGCACAACGTGGTGCTGCACGAATTTGCGCATCAGCTCGACAGCGAATCGGGCAGTACCAATGGCGCGCCTTTCCTCGGCAATGCCGAGCGCTACCGCACTTGGTCGGAGACCCTGGGACGCGACTTTGCGCTGCTGCGGCGCGACACCGCCTGGGGACACCGCGACGTACTCGATCCGTATGGCGCGACCAATCCGGCCGAGTTCTTCGCTGTGGCCACCGAAACTTTTTTCGAGGTGCCACACGCGCTGGCGGCACGCCATCCCGAGCTGTATGCCGAGTTCCAGGCCTATTTCCGGGTCGATCCGCGCGAATGGCTGGCGGCTCCGCCGCGGCTGGAAACGGAACCCTGGGGCTTGGTCTACGGACAGTGGCAGTAGCCCGGTGCACTTCCAGGCCGCCGGTACAGGCTGCGTGCGTTCGCGTACAGAACGGCTGAGCTGGCGGGTGCATGCTCCGGATGTCCGCGCGCCGACTGTGGCGTGCACCACTGTCGACGGGAGGAATCAAAACAATGTCCACCATCATCGCAGGTCATTTCCAGCTCCAGGATGAAGTCGAGACGGCCCGCCGCGCGCTGGTCGACGCCGGTTTTTCAAGCGAGCGCATCAGCGGTTTTTACCTGAGCCAGCCGGGCCAGCACGACATGACGCCGATCGGCGGCGACAATCTGCACTCGCCGGGCGCAAAGGAATCGCCCGAAGGCGTGGTGCAGGGGGCCAGCGCCGGGGCTGCCGTCGGCGCCGTGGCGGGTGCCGCTACCACGCCGGTGACCGGGCCGCTGGGCGCGATCGTCGGCGGCCTGGTCGGTGCCCACGTCGGCTCCCTGTTCAGCTTTTCCAAGATGAAGGATGCCGGCGAGAAGGAAGAGGGCGGCCGCGCACCGGTCGAAAGCCGCCCGGCCGGCATGCTGGTCGCGGTAGCTTTCGACGATCCCGGCCAGGAAGGCCAGGCGGTCGACCTGCTGCGCCGCCTCGGCGCCCACCACATCGAACGCGCCCAAGGGAATATCGCCGATGGCGACTGGGCCGATTTCGACCCGTCCAGCCTGCCCCAGATCATCAAATAGGCAGTCGCGACATACCGGCTTCCGCCCGCATCGCAAGCGGGCTGATCCTGTTATACGTTTGATCTTAATCAAAAGCTGGCCGCTTCGCCGTCCTAGACTCGTTCGTTCATGCCGCGCATTCGTGCGGCTGACACGATAAAAAGGACAAGGATAATGCGAGACGATCGAGTAGCTTTGGTGACGGGCGGAATGGGCGGCCTGGGCACGGCGATCTGCCGGCGCCTGCATGCGCGCGGCTTCCAGGTAGCCACGACTTATTCGCCCGCGAATACCACGCCCGAGGCGTGGCTGGCGGCCCAGCGCGACGAGGGTTTCCGGTTCGCGGCCTACAAGGTCGACGTGGGTGACTACGCCGATTGCGAATGGATGATGCAGAGGCTGCTGTCCGAGCTGGGACGCCTGGACGTGCTGGTGAATAACGCAGGCATCACGCGCGACCGCAGCCTGCGCAAGATGACGCACGAAGATTGGCAAACCGTCCTGCGCGCCGACCTCGACAGTGTGTTCAACATCAGCAAGCAGGCGATCGAGCCGATGATGGCGCAGCGCTGGGGCCGCATCGTGAACATTTCGTCAGTGAATGGCCAGCAGGGCGCCTTTGGCCAAGTCAATTACTCGGCGGCCAAGGCCGGCATGCACGGCTTCACCAAGGCGCTGGCGCTCGAGATGGCGCGCCATGGCATCACCGTCAACACCGTGTCGCCGGGCTATTTGCGAACCAGGATGGTGGAAGCAGTGCCGAGCGAGGTGATGAACGCCAAGATTCTGCCGCAGATCCCGATGGGCCGCCTGGGCGAGCCGGACGAGGTGGCGGCGCTGGTGGCTTACCTGGCATCGGACGAGGCCGGCTTCATGACCGGGTCCAACCTGGCCATCAATGGTGGCCAGCACATGTACTGATTATGTAATGAGCGTCTGACGGACTTCAGGGGCCGACGCAGCGTCGAAGACAGTACGCGAGTACGCAAGACGTTGCAACACCGCCATGAGCGCCGTCAGGCGCTCATTTCTTTTCGGCGCGTGTCTGGCAGGCAATGCACAGGCGCGCCTCCGGCCGCGCCAGCAGACGCGACACGCCGATGGCCTGGCCGCACTCCTCGCACATCCCGTAACTGTCATCCTCGAACCTGGCCAGCGCATGGCGCAGCACCTGCACCTGCGCCGTGTGCTGGCCGGCGGCTTCGCGCGACAAATCATTGAGCAGGCGCGCGGTGGCGCGGTCGAGGGGCGACGATTCGACGTCCGGGACCGGCAGCCCGGCTTCGGGCGCAGCCGCTTCCTCGACCCGCACCAGTGCCTCGAGGCGCCGCTCCAGCATCGAGCGCAGCAGGGCCAGCTGTTCCTGGGTCAGCGCGTCCATGGCCGTGCGCGCGTGCGGGCTTGGTCGATCATGGTGTCCTCCGGGTGCTGGTGGCCCTCCGTATGCGCAACCAGTGTAGCGCACACCGGGGCGCGGCCCAAGAGCGCGATGAAGATGAACTGAGGAAGATGCACTAAGAAAGATGCACTAAGAAAGATGCACTGAGGAGGATGACAGCTGGCGGCGCTCCAGAGCCGCGCCAGCCAGCAGGTATGGCAGGCTCAGCTGTCGGAGGAGGGCAGGGAAGAGGCGGCTTGCGCAGCAGCGGCGGGCGGGTTGTGCAGCGCGATCACGTCCAGCTGTAGCTTGAGGGCGTCGACCGCCAACAGGATAGGCACAGCGTGGCCGGTGGCCGCCGCCGCCGCCAGGCCGAGCAGGCGCGCGACCAGCGTGATGCCGTCGCTGATGCGGGTGATCTGCCGGATTTTGGCGGCGGCATCGGCCGTCAGCTGGATCAAGTTCTTTTGCGACTGACCAAGGGAAGACACGATGCATGCGGCCGCCTCGGCATACAGCCGGTTGGCGTGCTGGCGCAGCTCGGTCTCGGCGTCGAACAGGGCGCGCTCCGCGGCCTGCTCGGCGGCCGGCACCTCGCCGCCACCGTGGCGCCGGATGTCGCTCATTACGCGCGCATGGATGCTGTCGGCACAGGCAGACAGCTGGTCGGCCAGTTCCTCGACCTGTTTTGCGGTGGACAGGGCTTGTGCCGGCGATGGCGGCATCGGTGCCTGCGGGGCGGCGGGCACGGGGGTAGTGGATTCGTTTGTCATGATAGTCATCGGTCACGCAGCTTCAATCGGACAGCGCATCACGCAAGGCCACCAGGTCGCGGCCGTAGCCGGACAGCAGCTTGCGCATGTCGTCGCCGGACAGGTTGTTCAGATTCTCACGCATGCGCTGGTGGCCCTGGGCGACCTTGCTCAAGCCTTGCAGCGCCAGGTCGTAGCGCTTGTCGACCAGCTTGTACTCGGTCGCCTTGCTCAGGTAGTGGACCTTGGCGAGCGTCACCAGCATGCGGTCCTGGTTCTTGGCCGAGAATGGGACTTCGACGTCGAAGATCCCGAGCACGGTTTTCTTTTCGTTTTCGTTGGTCTTGGCGTACAGGCGGGTGAGCGTGATCATCGCTTCCAGCAAGGCCTGTACGTCGGAGTCGCCGTCGCGGACCATGGTGGCCACGCTGCGGTTCTGGTAGCCGGACGCGATTACCCGCGTGAGCAGGCGCGTCAAGCCCGTGTAGGCCGCAATATGGCGCTGCTGCAAGCCGGATTCGGCGTTCGCCTTGAGGCCGGTGCCGAGGTCGTCCAGCTGGGTCGAGAGGTCGTAGCGCGCTTCGCCGGCCAGCAGGCTGAGGGTCTGCATGTAGAGCACCAGGCTCTTCTGGATGCCGACGAAATCTTCGTAGACGGCACGGCGGCGCGCATCGTTTTCACGGGCGATGCGGTCGGCGGCCGGCGACAGGTAAGGCTGTTCGCGCTGGTAAGTGTCGCGGTAGCGCCGTGACAGCTCGCCGTAGCCGCCGATGCGGGCCGAGGCGTCGGCGAACTGGCGCACCTCGTACAGGCTGACCGGACTGCCTGACGGCGCCGCACAGCCCCCCAGCAGCAGGCCGGCGGCCAGGGTCAGGAGAAGGTAGAAAGGGACAAGGCGGCGCAGGTTCATGGGTCCTCTCTGGACGGCAAAAGGCCGTGCCGGAAACATCCCATTCTTCCAAAGGTTTTACTTAAGGATATTGCCCATCATCAAGTATGTGCGGGTCAGACCCATGTGCGGGTCAGATCAGCTGATCACGCCAGGCCAGGCCTTCGACCGTATCGCCTTGCGGGATGTATTCGCAGCCAACCCAGCCGTCGTAGCCAATCTCGTCGAGCACCCGGAACAGGTAGGGGAAATTGATCTCGCCGGTGCCGGGTTCGTGGCGTCCGGGGACGTCGGCCAGCTGGATGTGGCGGATCAGCGGCAGTTGCGCGCGCAGGGTATTCGCCAGGTCGCCTTCCATGCGCTGCATGTGATAGATGTCGTACAGCATGAACAGCTTGTCCAGGCCGGCATCCCGGATCACTTCGGCCGCCTGGGCGGTGCCGGTCAGGAAGTAGCCGGGCACGTCGCGGTCGTTGATTGGTTCGATCAGGATCTCGATGCCGTGGGGCGCCAGCTTGGCGGCCGCGAAACGCAGGTTGTCGACGAAGGTGGCGTGGGCGCGGTCGGGCGCCACCGCCGGGTGCAGCTTGCCGGCCAGGCAGTGCAGGCGCTTGACACCGAGGTCGGGCGCATATTCCAGCACGGTCTCGACGCTGTCCTGAAATTCGCCGATGCGGCGCGGATCGCAGGCAAAGCCGCGCTCGCCCGCGGCCCAGTCGCCGGCCGGGAAATTGAACAGTGCCAGCTCCAGGCCGTAGCGCTGCAGGCGGCCGGCGATCTGCTCGGGCTCGAAGGCGTAGGGAAACAGGAATTCGACCGCGTCGAAGCCGGCCGCGCGTGCAGCGGCAAAGCGGTCGAGGAAACCGAGCTCGTTGAACATCAGGCTCAGGTTGGCGGCGAAACGTGGCATGACGGGCTTTCGTGGGTTGGATAGCCTGCCATGCTAAACGATCCGGGCCGATTCAGGCCACGGGCTTGGCATGCATTACTGTGCAACACCGGCCAGCTGGGCCATCAGCGACGAGGCCGCTTCCAGCTGGGTGCGCGCCGGGCCGCCGAGGGCGTTGCGGCTGACGTTGTCGACTACCACGGTGGCATTCGTCACCAGTTCGCTGCCGGTCGGCGTGATCAGGGCGTAGCCGACGCGGGCGTCGCGCGGGTCGCTCTGGCGCGTGACCAGGCCGATCTTTTCCAGCGGCAGCAGGGAGCGGGTGACACCGGACGCCGTCAAGCCCAGCTTTTCGGCCAGGTCGACGCGGCGCAGGCGGGCGCCGGGAGCGCGGTGCAGTTGCAGCAGCAACTGGTAATCGGCGAAGCTGATGCCGTGGTGGCTGCCGAGCGCACTGTCGAGGCGGCGCGACAGGGTGGCCCAGGCGCGTGAGAGGCGCAGGCAGAATTCGGTGGTCATGGTGTCGTTGGGCATGGCGGGATCCTTTTATGGATTGGTACTTGATTTGTCAAGTATAGCCAAGGATTTAATTATACGCAATTACTTGAGTTATCAAGTATATTGAGGGTGTTGTGAATTGGAGAACCGCATTAGTAATATTCGACCCGCGACATAAAAACGTCGTCCTCGCGAAGGCGGGGATCCAGGTCGCACGCATATCGACAACGCGTAAACCTGGATCCCCGCCTGCACGGGAGTCGTTCCGGCAATGCCGGAACGACATTCATGGACTAAGGCAATAAGCGGTGTATCTCAGCGCTTATCTCGACCCTGACTAATCAACGCTCGCCACTACCCGAGCGTGCCGACGCCGGGCGCGGACCGCGGTTCTGCGAACGGCCGCCATTGCCGCCGCCGTTACCGCCGCCGCCATTACCACCACGGTTGCCCGGCTGGCCGCCGCCGCCGTTACCGCCGCCGCCATTACCACCACGGTTGCCCGGCTGGCCGCCGCGGCCGCCGCCATTGCCGGCCGACGCGCTGCTGCGCTGGCCCGACGGGGCGCCGGACGGGCTGCGCGGCTTGTTGCCGCCGCTGCCACCGTTACCTGCAGCGTTGCCGCCATGTGAGCGACCGCCACCGTTGCCGCCCGGACGGCCGCCACGGCCGCCATGGCCAGGCGCGCCACTGCGCAGCTGGATCGGCTGGGCCTTGGCGTTCAGGTCGGGCTCGAAGCCCGGGATCACTTCACGCGGCAGGGTTTGCTTGATCAGCTTTTCGATGTCCTTGAGCATCTGGTGCTCGTCGACGCAGACCAGCGACACGGCTTCGCCGGTAGCGCCGGCGCGACCGGTACGGCCGATGCGATGGACATAGTCTTCCGGCACGTTCGGCAGGTCATAGTTGACCACGTGCGGCAGCTGGTCGATGTCGATGCCGCGCGCCGCGATGTCGGTGGCGACCAGTGCGGTCAGGCTGCCATCCTTGAACTCGGCCAGCGCCTTGGTGCGTGCCGACTGGCTCTTGTTGCCATGGATCGCCATCGCGCCGATGCCGTCCTTGCCGAGCTGCTCGACCAGTTTATTGGCGCCGTGCTTGGTGCGCGTGAACACCAGCACCTGCTTCCAGTCGTTGGTCTTGATCAGGTGCGCCAGCATCGGGTGCTTCTTGTCGCGGTCGACCGGGTGGATGGTCTGGGCGATCACTTCCACGGTCGAGTTGCGGCGGGCCACTTCGATCAGCGCCGGGTTGTCCAGCAGCTTGTCGGCCAGGGCCTTGATTTCGTCCGAGAAGGTAGCCGAGAACAACAGGTTCTGGCGCTTCGGCGGCAGCACGGCCAGCACTTTCTTGATGTCGTGAATGAAACCCATGTCGAGCATGCGGTCGGCTTCGTCCAGCACCAGGATTTCGACCTTGTCGAGCTTGACGGTGCCCTGGCCGACGTGGTCGAGCAGGCGGCCCGGGGTCGCCACCAGGATGTCGACGCCGTTCCCCAGCAGCTTGATTTGCGGGTGGATGCCGACGCCGCCGAAGATCACGGCCGAGCTCAGGTTGGTGTACTTGGCATAGGTACGGATGTTTTCCTCGACCTGGGCAGCCAATTCGCGGGTGGGGGCCAGCACCAGGGCCCGAATCGAGCGCTTGCTGGTTTTGTTGGTCAGCGCCGCGCCCACCTTGTCGGTCGACAGGCGGTGCAGTACGGGCAGCGTGAAGCCGGCGGTCTTGCCGGTGCCGGTCTGGGCGCCCGCGAGCAGGTCGCCGCCTTTCATCACGGCCGGAATCGCATTGGCCTGGATCGGGGTCGGCGTGGTATAGCCTGCTTCAGTGACGGCGCGCACGATGGCGTCGTTAAGACCGAGAGTATTGAATGACATAGTTTTCTGGTAGGGATCGGCCCGTCGCCCTGTCGTTGACTTATGAGCGCCAGTCCAGCCGATCGGATTACACAAGCAGGGCGGGCCGGTACTGGTGCCGGGACGCCAAGACGCGGCCAAAGAAGCCACGTAGCATTATATTTTAAAAATGTTTCGCTATGGAAATTTAGCGCAAGCTTAATCCGTGAGGAAATGCCCGGTGGAAGCGGGGAGGCGCGGCACCCAGTTGGGGCCGGAAGCGACGAGGCAGAACGGCGGCATCCGCGATGGCCCTCAAGGCCGGAACGCTGCAGTGCGCAGCGCTCGTCGCAGGTGTCGCCGGGTGATCCAAACTTACACGGGCTCTATTCTACGCGAAAGCCCGGCCACGCGTTTTTATGCGAAGGGTTTCAGCAGGGTGACCATGTTGGCGAACACCTTCGGACCGGCGGCAATGATGTCGCCCTTGTTCAGGTACTCGGATTCACCGCTGAACTCGCCTACGATGCCACCCGCTTCGGTGACCAGCAGCGAACCTGCGGCGATGTCCCAGATCTTCAGGCCCTTTTCGAAGAAGCCGTCGGTGCGGCCGGCGGCCAGGTTGGCCAGTTCCAGCGCAGCCGAGCCGCTCGAGCGCACGCCGTGGCAGCGCGAAGCGACCACTTCGTACATGCGCATGTATTCGGCCAGCGCGCGCGGGTCGGCGCCATGGCCGGAGCCGATCAGGGCCTTGTTGATGCGGTCCGGATTACGCACGCGGATACGCTTTTCGTTGAGGTAGGCGCCGGCGCCCTTGGTGGCGGTGAACAGGTCGTTGCGGACCGGGTCGTACACCAGGGCATTGGTGATCACGCCGCGCTGCTGCAGTGCGATCGAGATGCAGAAGTTCGGGTAGCCGTGCATGAAGTTGGTGGTGCCGTCGATCGGATCGATGATCCAGACGTTTTCGCTCTCGTCATTCAGGTTCTTGGATGCGCCGCTTTCCTCGGCCAGGATGGCGTGGTCCGGGTAGGCTTTCAGCAGGGTTTCCACGATCGCCTGTTCCGCCGCCTGGTCGATGTTCGTGACGAAGTCGTTATGGTTCTTTTCGCTGATCGTGATGCGATCGAGGTCGAAGGACGCGCGGTTGATCTCGCTTGCAGCGCGGCGGGCGGCCTTGATGGCCGTGTTGAGCATTGGGTGCATAGGGCTTCCGTGAAAAATGCTGACGCCCACAGCGGGCAAGCGCGGTGAACGTGGATGACAATAAGAATGACAAAGAGCAAAGCGGTGCCGAAACCGTTAAAATCGCGAGCCGGATCGACAAGACCCTGGCCCGATTTCAACTGCTCGTCACCGCGCGATAGCGCTATTTTAAATGAACCCGACCGAAACTGACACATCTCTTTTCCAACGCCTGCGCTTCGTGCTGGTCGAAACCAGCCGCGCGGGCAATGTCGGCTCGGTGGCGCGCGCCATGAAGACCATGGGCTTTTCCGACCTGGTGCTGGTCGCCCCGCGCTGCACGGATCCGCTGCAGGATGCGGAAGCGGTCGCCTTCGCCAGCGGTGCCATCGACGTGCTGGAAGGTGCGCGCACGGTCGCCACCGTGGCCGAGGCGCTGGAGGGCTGCAATTTCGCGGCAGCGGTATCGGCGCGCCTGCGCGAATTCTCGCCGCCGGTGTGGTCGCCGCGCGAATTCTCCAGCCACGTCGCCGATGGGGCCGAGCTGCGTCCGGCCCTGATCCTCGGCAACGAACGCTTCGGCTTGCCGAACGAGATCGTCGAAGGCTGCAACGTGCTGATCAACATCCCGGCGAATCCCGCGTATTCGTCGCTGAACCTGTCGCAGGCGGCCCAGGTGCTGGCCTACGAATGCCGTCTCGCCGCACAGGGAGAGAACCGGACCCAGACCGGCGTCGGCTTCCAGGGCGAAGCCGCCAGCCTGGCCCAGATCGAAGGCATGTACGAGCACCTCGAACAAGCGCTGGTGGCGATCGGCTTCCTCGACCCCGCCAACCCCAAAAAGCTGATGCCGCGCCTGAAGCGCCTGTTCGCGCGCACCGGGCTCGAAACCGAAGAAGTCAACATCCTGCGCGGCATCGCCCGCCACATGCAGGGCCGGCGCTGATTCGGGGTTGATTCGGGGTCAGAGCACAACTTCGGGGTCAGAGCACTTTGGTTGGCAAGTTCCGCATGGCAGCACGGCAAACAAGATTTGCCCGTACGCTCATCCGTGCACTTACCATGTGCCATTTGCGTCAAAATGACGTGGCTTGTTTGCCCTCGAGCCCCGGCCGCTTTGTGCTCTGACCCCGAATCCGCGGGCATTGTGCTCTGACCCCGAAGTTACTGTACTGGAGATGATGATGAGCGTGCGCTGGATGACCCGGATCCTGCTGCTGGTGCAGCTTGCCGCTGCGCTGCTGATCGGCTGGGGCCTGCAGCGCTGGGCTGGGGTGCCGGGCGGATGGGCGGCCGCCGGCGGCTTCACGGCGGTGGCCGCGCTGCGCCTGCTCGTCAATCTGAACAATTTTTTGCTGGCGGCCTGCTTCGCCAGCCCGACGCCGGCCGCCTTCCGCCTCGGTCCGGCGGCGCGCCTGCGCCTGGTGGCCGAAGAGTTCTGCGCCAGCATGCTGACGACCTCGTGGCGGATGCCGCGCGCCGTGGCCGCCATGCGCATCTATCCGGATGCCGTGCACCCGCCGGTGCTGCTGGTGCACGGTTACGGCTGCAACAGTGGCTACTGGGCGCGCCTGCTGCCGCTGCTGGCGGCGGAGCGCATCAGCCACGCCACTGTCGACCTGGAACCGATCGGCGGCGATATCGATGGCTACGCGGGCCAGGTGCAGCAAGCGGTCGAGCGCCTGTGCGCAGCCGGCGGCACGCAGCAGGTCGCCATCGTCGGCCACAGCATGGGCGGAATGGTGGCGCGCGCCTGGATGCGCGCGTACGGCACCGCGCGGGTGGCGCGCCTCATCACCCTCGGCACGCCGCACCACGGCACCGCGCTGGCCGGCTTCGGCCCAGGCACCAACGCGAAACAGATGCGCTGGTCGCAGGCACATGGCGCCTCCGCCTGGCTGCAGCGCCTCGCTGCCGACGAAGCACCCGCCACGCGCGCGCTCATCACCTCGCTCTACACCCACCACGACAACATCGTCTCGCCGCAGCGCTCGAGCGTGCTGCCGGGCGCTCGCCACATCGAATGCGGCGGCGTCGGCCACGTGGCGCTGGGCAGCAACCGGCGCGTGCTGGCCGCGGTGATGCGTGAATTGAGTGTGCTGAATGTCGCTGTGGCTCCCTTGCGCGCGCAATGATATGCTTGCGAATGAGTCCAACCAAGCCGCCTTCCATGCAACAAAAAGCCCCACGCCGAACGCGCGAACGCATCCTCGAGCTGTCGCTGCGGCTGTTCAACGAGTTCGGCGAGCCGAACATCACGACCACCGTGATCGCCGAAGAGATGAATATCTCGCCGGGGAACCTGTATTACCACTTCCGTAACAAGGACGACATCGTCAATTCGATCTTCGCCCAGTTCGAAGCGGAGATCGAACGCATCCTGACGGTGCCGGCCGGACGCCGCTCGAACATGCAGGATGTCTGGTTCTATCTGCACCACATGTTCGAACTGATCTGGCGCTACCGCTTCTTCTACCGCGACCTGAACGACCTGCTGTCGCGCAACCGCAAGCTGGAACTGCAGTTCAAGGCGATCCTGGCGCACAAGATCAAGGTCGCACGCCAGCTGTGCGAAGACCTGCGCAGCGAAGGCTCGCTGGAAGCCGGCGACGCCCAGATCGGCGCCATGGCCACCAACATGGTGGTGGTGGCGACCTATTGGCTCTCGTACGAATACGTGCGCAACCCGCGCAAGTACAGCGAGCAGCAGGCGATCGCCGATGCCCTGGCGCGCGGTTGCTACCAGGTGCTGTCGATGGTCGGTCCCTACCTGCGCGGCGAGACCCATGCGCTGTTCCAGCGCCTGTCCGACGATTACCTGGCCAAGCTGCCACCCACCTAGAAAGTCCTCATGAAATCGATTGCCGTCTACTGCGGCGCCTCGCCCGGCGCCGATCCCCGTTATGCCGACGCCGCGCGCGACCTGGCACGCGTTCTCGTCGAACGCAACATCGCGCTGGTCTACGGCGGCGGCAAGGTCGGCCTGATGGGTGTGATCGCCGACGAAGTGCTGCGCCTCGGCGGCGAAGCCACTGGCGTGATCCCGAAGGCGCTGGTGGAGCGCGAAGTCGGCCACGCCGGCCTGACGCGCCTGTTCGTGGTCAAGGACATGCACGAGCGCAAAGCCATGATGGCCGAGCTGGCCGAAGGCTTCATCGCCATGCCGGGCGGGATGGGAACGCTCGAAGAACTGTTCGAGATGGTGACCTGGGCCCAGCTCGGGATCCACGACAAGCCGATCGGCCTGTTGAATGCGGAGGGCTTCTACGACGGCCTGGCGCGCTTCGTCGACCACATGGTGGAGCAGGGCTTCGTGCGCCCGGCCCACGCGGAGCTGCTCACGCTCGATGCGAACCCGGATGCGCTGGTGCAGCGTCTGATGCAGCGGGCGGCGCCGGGCGCTTAATCCGCCACGATGCGGTCGCGTCCCGACGATTTGGCCCGGTACAGGGCCTTGTCCGCCCGCTTGATCGTATCGGCAAACGATTCGTCCGCACCGCGCACGCATACCCCGCCCGAGAAGGCGATGCGCAGCCCGTCCAGGCCGGGCACGGCCAGCGCTGCCACCGCCGCGCGCACGCGCTCCAGCAGCGCGGCCGCCTGGTCGACGCCGGTGTCGGGCAGCATCAGCAGGAATTCCTCGCCGCCCCAGCGCGCCACCACGTCGCCTTCGCGCACGGCGGCGCGCAGCGCGGCGGCAAAGCTGCGCAGCACGGCGTCGCCGGCGGCGTGGCCGTGGCGGTCGTTGATCCGCTTGAAATGATCGATGTCGAGCAGGGCGATGCAGGTGCCGGCGCTGGCGCCGGCGGCGGGATGGCGGCGCTCTTCGGCCGCCAGCACCTCGTTCATGTGGCGGCGGTTGGCCAGCGACGTCAGGTCATCGACGGTGGCCAGGGTACGGATGGTCTCGAGCGCCGCCGCCAGGTCTTCGCGCTGGCGCGTCAGGCGCGTGCGCAGCTTGGTCATCTCGCCGGTCAGGAAGGTCACCGCCAGCGAGCAGGCCGCCATCAGCGCGAAGGTCACGCCTTCCACCGCCGGCGGGTAGTGCAGCGGGTCGTGGGCCTGGTGCCACCACATGGTGGCGCCCATGCCGAGCAGGCCGGCAAAGGCCAGCGCCAGCGTCTGGCGCGGGCGCAGCGCAAAGGTGCAGAACACCACCACCACCATCAGCCCCATCAGGGTGGCGCCGCGCAGCGGGCCGGTGATCGAATAGGCGCCCATGTTGCAGCTGATGCCGAACAGACCCTGCACCACGGCCAGCGTGGTGGGCGCCAGGCCGAGCCGGCGGTGGGTACGCACCAGCAAATAAAAGGTGGCCAGGCCGCAGACGGTGTACAGCGCCAGGCCGTTGGCCGCTTGCGAAGGCGCGTCCAGGCGGCCGTAGAACAGGACAATGAAGAAGGCGTAGAGGGCTGCGGTGGCGGCCCAGTACTGCAGCATGCGATGCAGTTTCGGATCCGCCCCGAACAGCAGGCGCGTCAGCGAGAAGCGGGTTTCTCGGGTCTCTGTTCGGGGGCGCATGTTGGCTATCCTACCAGTTTTATGGGCGGGCGGCTCGGCCTTGGCGGCTCTTTCATCTGGGTGTGCAGCAGGGCCGCGATGCGCGCCGGCGGCACCGGGGGACTGAACAGGTAACCCTGCATTTCGTCGCAGTCGTGGGCGCGCAGGAAGTCGCGCTGTTCCTCGGTTTCGACGCCCTCGGCGATCACCCGCAGGTGCAGGCGGTGGCCGAGCGAGATCACCGCCAGCGCGATCGCCTGGTCGTCGGCGCTGTGGGCCAGGTCGCGCACGAAGGACTTGTCGATCTTGAGGGTGCTGATCGGGAAGGACTTCAGCGCCGACAGGCTCGAATAGCCGGTGCCGAAGTCGTCGATCGACAGCGACACGCCCATCGCCTTGAGTTCGCCCATGCGGCCGAGCGCCTGGTTCAGGTCGCGCATCAAGAGGCTTTCCGTCACTTCCAGTTCCAGCGCCGCGGGCGGCAGGCCGGAGGTGCGCAGGGCCGCGGCGACGCGCTCGACCAGGTGTTTTTCCTCGAACTGGCGCGCCGAGACGTTGACCGAGACCGTGATGGCTTGCAAGCCGGCCTGTCGCCAGGCTGCCGCCTGTCTGCAGGCCGTCCTCAGCACCCACTCGCCGATCGGTACGATCAGGCCGGATTCCTCGGCCAGGCCGATGAAGCGCGCCGGCGACACGCGGCCGTGCTCGGGGTCGCGCCAGCGGATCAGCGCCTCGACCCCGAACAGGCGGCCGCTGCGCAGGTCGATCTTGGGCTGGTACAGCAGGTGGAAACCGTAATCGTCAGCTTTGAGTCCGGTGCCGGCTTCCGCCGCCAGGGTGGCGTCCAGCGCCTTGCGCAAGCCTTCCAGCAGGATCAGCTTTTCCTCGAGGCTGGCGTTCATCTCGCGCGTGTAGAACTGGAAGTTGTGCTTGCCCAAGTCCTTGGCGCGGTACATCGCCGCGTCGGCGTTCATCATGAGGGTCTTCGGATCGTCGCCGTCGCGCGGGTACATCACCACGCCCATGCTGCAGCCGACCTGCACCGCCTGGCCGTCGACCAGCACCGGTTCGCCCACCGCGTCGCGGATCCGTTCCAGCAGCGGGGTCAGGGCCTGCGCGCTGTCGCTGACCTCGGGCAGCAGGATCACGAATTCGTCGCCGCCCAGGCGGCCCAGGGTGTCGCCCGGGCGCATGCAGCCCTGCATGCGGCCCGCTACCACCTGCAGCAATTCGTCGCCGGCATTGTGGCCCAGGCCATCATTGACCAGCTTGAAGCCATCCAGGTCGACAAAGGCCAGCGCCAGGCAGCCGCCGCTGCGCTGCGCGTCGCCCACCGCCTGCTCGAGGCGGTCACGGATCAGTGTGCGGTTGGGCAGGCCGGTCAACTCGTCGTGGTGGGCCAGGTGGCGGATCCGGTCCTCGCTCAGCTTGCGCCCGGTGATGTCGCGCACCGTCGCCACCACGCCGTTCTCGACCTGCACGACCTGGCGCTGCAGCCAGCGCCCTGCGGCGGGCGGGGTCACCGCCTGCCATTCGCCTTCGGTCACGCCGCCGTGGCGCGCCACGTGCGCCAGTTCTTCGAAGATGCCGTTTTCCATATACGCGGGCATCAGCGCGGACAGCAGCCGCCCGCGCATCAGGTCTCTGGTGTAGCCGGTCAGCAGCTCGCCGGGGCGGTTGGTCTCCTCGACCGTGAAATCGAGCACCGCGCCGTCGGCGCCGGCCACGCAGCGCAGCACAAAGATCGCGTCCAGGCTCGCTTCGGACGCCGCCGCATAGGTTTCGTGGGCGCGCCGTTCGCGCCGGCGCGCCTTGGCCAGCTGCCACGACCAGGCGCTGACCAGGCCGACCAGCGCCACCAGCAGCACGCTGCCGCCCAGTGCGCCTGCCAGGTAGTTGGCACGGTGCTGCTCGAATTCGGCCATCTGCTCATGGTCGGCCAGGCCGACCATGGCCGACAGCGGGAAACCGTGCAGGTGGCGCACGCTGGCGTAACGCGCCACGCCGTCGGGCACCGTCACGTCGGGCGCGACCGCATCCTCGTCGATGGCGTCGGTATCGATGCGCTGTCCCCAGGACAGGCGTTCGCCGATGCGCAGCGCGCGCGTCATGCCGTCGCTGCCGACCAGGCCGAGCAGGCCTTGGTCGCCTTCGCGCGAACGGTCGTAGGCGCTGGTGAAATAAGCCGGGTCGACCTCGACGATGGCGACGCCCGCGAAGTGGCCGGCCTTATCCTCGATGCGCCGTGTGAAGCGCAGGTGCGCCTCCCCGGTCGCCAGCGTGCCCACGGTCTCGCTGACCCAGGGCTGGGCGATGCCGCCGCTGCGCTGCATGGCGAACCAGGACTCACGCGCCACTTCATGGTATGTCTCATGCGCCGGCATCTCGGGATTGGCGGCGACAATGCGGCCTTCGCGGTCGGCCACGGCCACGGCGAACACCAGGCCGGGCGGCAGCAAGCCCTGGCGCCGCAGCTCCGGCAGGGCACCCGCCGGACCGTCGACTTCGACGGCGTACTTGATGACCTTCAGGGTCTGGTCGATGGCGGTCAGATTGCGCGCCACCTGGGCTTCGTAGGTTTCGACCTGCTCGCGCACGGCGTCGCGCGCGGCGTTGACGGCGGCTTCGCGTTCGTTGGCGATGAAGTGGAAGGTCGCGAACCAGATCGCGGCCAGCGGCAGCAGGGCGAACAAGGGCAGCGCGAAGTGGGTTTCCAGCATGCGTCCGAACCAGGACGCGCGGAGGGAGGGGGCTCGCTTGCTCATCATTGCACCGTCAGCACGGCACGCACGCTGGCATCGAGGGCGCTGCGGTCGATGTAGCCGACCAGATCCGGATTCTCGGCCACGCGGCGGCGCACGGCGGCGCTGTCGGCCACTTCGGCCGGCGGCTGGCCGCGGCCCGTGAATACCATCTTTGACCACCAGGCCTTGAGCAGCGGTGGCGTCTTGCTGGCCACGCGCTGGTAAAAGACGTCGCGCAGCGGGGCGCCGAGGCGCTGGTCGAGCGGCACCGCTTCGCTGCCGTCCGGGAAGCGCGCGCTCTGGCCGAGGAAGATCGCCGCCACCTGGTCGGGACGCAGCGCCGTCACCGGACTTTTGGCCGAGACGATGACCACCAGGTCGGCCGCCATGGCGTGGGCGGCGAGGGCCAGCAGGCAGGCAGCCGCGAGGGAGCGGACGCCGGCGCGGCGCATTGACTTGAAACGGTCCATGCTAGTACACGAAGTCGACGGCGACGCTGACGACGTGGGCCGTGCGGCCGGACTCGAAGCCGGGCGTCAGGTTGATCAGGGTGCCGCGCGAGCCGGATTCCGGGCTGACGCGGTCGTACTGCAGCTTCAGCGCAGTGTTGGTGGCCAGGTCCCAGCGCAGGCCGGCGCTGGCCGAGGTCTGCTGCGGGATGGTGGCCAGCAAGCCGTTCAGGCCGGCGTTCAGTGCCGCCGCCTGGCCCGCAAGCGCCGGCGGCAGGCCGGCCAGCGGCAGGCCGGGGTCCGAGGTGGCGCCGGCCGCGCGCACGCGCGACCACGTCAGGTAGGGCGTCAGAACGCCGTGGCGCCAGCCGGCGCTGGCGTAGAAGCTGCGGGTCGCGCCCAGCAGCGAGCGGCTATGGGTGCGGCTGGCTTCGCCCATCAGGAACCAGTCGCCCGGGTCGTAGCTGGCACCGATGCTGGCCACGCTGATGCGCTTGTGGTCGATGGCGTATGCGCGCGTGAGCGCGGCGCCGGCCGGTCCGAAGGCATCGAAGGCCTCGAACAGTTCGCCGGCGAGCGGCGTGCTGGCTTCGGTCGCGATCAGGCTGGCGCGGACGCTCAAGGCACCCAGGTCGCTGGCGTTGGCCAGGCCCAGCACCTTGCGTCCGTAGGCGTGCATGCCATACGCGAGCTTTTCGTCGGCGTGGCCATAAAAGACTTGCGCGCCGTTGCGCACGCGGCCCAGGTTCCAGCGCAGGTTGGCGTCGATGCCGTCTCCGCTGGTGAAGGGCAGGGCGCCATAGCCTTCCACCGGCGGGCGCACCCATGGATACACATAGCCGACCTTGCGGTATTCGGCAGTCAGGAACATCGGCAGCGCGATGCGCCCGAGGCGCAGCGCCAGTTCCGGCGTGGCCTGGTATTTGACGTTGGCCCACTCCACGCGCGGCCGGTAGGTATTGTCCAGGCCCTGTTCGCTGACCAGCTGCAGCACCGCCGACCAGCGCTTGTTGACGGCCAGGTCGAGCTGCAGACCGAGGCGGCTGTCGACGTCCGCACTCCAGCGGCGGGTGCCGCCGGCGCCGCTGTTCTTCAGCACCGAAGAGGTGAAGTCCGCATGCGTCTCGCTGGAATGCGCGACGCCGACCGTGCCGAAGCCGGAAACGGACAGCGCCGGCGGCGTGGCCTGGCTCTGGGCATGGGCGGCACCGGCCAGCGTCAGGCCGAGGGCGAACAGGGAGACGGCCAGCCGGTGGCCACGAATTGGATGCTGCATGATTGTGATCTCGATGAACCCGTCTGCGGCCAGCGAGCTTGTGGGGCAGGCCGGGAGGGGAGCGCTATGGCGGCCGGCTGGGACAGGGCGGGCCGGGCGCACGAGCGTGCGCAACTCGTCAATATAAGTGGTGCCCCGAGGGAAGTCGATGGCAGGGTTTTAATTATAGTTCAATTTGTTAATTGACGTTGCTTGAATGCATCACTCGTGTCCGGCCGGGGCGTTTTGATAGTGTTGCAGATGGAAGTGCGTTCCGTATTTAGTTCGCCCGTCATTGCTGAGTACCCGCAAACACAAATCCGGCCGGAATGCGGCATTAGCAAGTATGATGCGGTTTTCAACGCAGGCTTTGCCGTCCGATGCGCCGCTGGGTCCTCATCATTCTGCTGCTGGTCTATCCATTCCAGGTTGCCCTGGCGATGGCGGACCGTTGCTGCGTGACGACGGCGGCCGGCGTCAGCCATCACACGACGGTGCAGGAGGGTGGGGCGGCGGCGGAAGCGGTCTTCCTGGCCGATGACGACGGCCCCTCGATGGCCGATCCGCATTGTCCGGCCTGCATGTTCGGTCACATCCTCACGTTGCCCACCGACGCCATCGTCGTCCCCGCCCAGCGCCACCATGCGCTGGCCATCGCCTCCGTCCTGCCATTCCTGAGCGCGCCTCCAGCGGCGCGTCCCGAACGTCCCAAGTGGCCTGCCGCCGCCAGGTAGCGCGCAGGCAGTTCATCCAATAGCAAGCCGCGTGGCTTGCGGTCCTGCGCGCCTGAACGACATCGTTATCAGGAGCAGAGCATGGACACACGATCCAGGCGGCTGGCCCACATGGCCGCCGCATCCCTATTCGCGTGGTACGGCGGCGTGGCCGCGCAACCCGCACCGATAGTCGCATCCTTGGACCTGGCCGAAGCGATCCGGCTTGCGCTGGCGCAGCCAGCGGTGCGCGCCGCCGCGCACGATGCCGCAGCCGGCGCGGCCTTGCTGGACCAGGCCGGCCGCTATCCGAACCCGGAACTGTCCTGGCTGCGCGAAGGCCAGCAAAGCGGCAGCCGCACCACCACCGCGCAGATCAGCCAGACCATCGAGCTGGGCGGCAAACGCCAGGCCCGGCTGGCGCTGGCCCAGGGCGAGGCCGCGCTGGCCCGGGCCGAACTGGCGGCGCGCCGGCGCGACACCCGCGCCGAGGTCATCGCCGCCTATTACGCGGTGCTCGTCGCCGCCCGCCAGCAGCAAGTGGCGCAGGACCTGGCCGGTCTCGCGCGCCAGGGCGTGGACGTCGCCGCCCGGCGCGTCGCAGCTGGCACGGTGTCCCCGATCGACGCCACCAAGGCGCGCCTGGCCGCGCTCGATGCGGCCACCGAACTGACCCGGGCCGGTGCCGAACTGCGCATGGCGCGCACCCGCCTCGGCGCGCTGACCGGCAGGCCCGCCGATGCCGTGGCACCGGCCGCGGCCATCGACGCGGATACGGCATTGCCCGCCCTGGCGCCGCTGGCAACCCTGCTGGCACGGAGCGCCGAAGCGCGCGACGCCGGTGCGCTCGGGCGCGCGCGTGGCCGCCTGGCGGCGCAGGAAGCGCAAACCGGGGTCGAGCGCGCGGCCCGCATCCCCGACCTCACGCTGACGCTCGGCACCCAGCGCGACGACCAGGCCGGGCGCCGCCAGGCGGTGTTCGGCGTGGCGCTGCCGCTGCCGCTGTTCGACCGCAACCAGGGCCGGCTGACGGCGGCGCTGCGGCGCGGCGACAAGGCGCGCGACGAACTGGAGGCAGCCCGCATCGAGCTGGCCAGCGGCCTGGCCGACGCCCATGCCCGCTACGGGGCCGCCAGGGAGGAAGCCGCGCTGCTGCAGGCGGAGGTGATTCCGGGCGCGCGCGACGCATGGGACTTGACCCTGAAGGGTTTCGAGGCCGGGAAGTTCGCCTTCCTCGACGTGCTCGACGCCCAGCGCACCTGGTTCCAGGCGCGCTCGCGCCACGCCGCCGCACTGCTGGCTGCCTGGCGCGCCTATGCCGACATCGAGCGCCTTGCCGGCGCTGTCCAAGAAGAGAAAGAGAGTAGCCAATGACCCGTAAACAGACATGGCTGGTCGCGCTGATGTGCGCGATCGCCGCCGTGCTGACCGCCCTGATGCTGTGGCGCCAGCCATCCACCCCGGCCGCGGCCGGCCAGGAAAACCATAACGCACATGAAGATTCGCATGGCCACGACGACCGCCACCCGGCGGCGCAGGCGGAAAGCCCGGCGGAGCCGGACGGCATCGCGATGAATGAAGCCCAGCGCAAGGCCAACGGCATTGCCATCGACAAGGCCGGCCCGGCCCTGGTCGGCGAGCGCCTGCACCTGCCGGCCGAGATCAAGGTGGACGCCGAACGCACCGTCGCGCTGGCAGCGCCGGCCGCCGGCATCGTGCAATCGGTGCCGGTCTCCATCGGCAGTGCCGTGCGCAAGGGGCAGGCGCTGGCCGTCATTCTGAGCCCGGCGGTGGCGCAGTGGCGCGCCGACTACGCCAGTGCAAGTGCACGCCAGGCACTGGCACGCACTACCCGCGAGCGCGAGCGCAGCCTGTGGGAACAGGGCATCTCGGCGCGCCAGGACTTCGATGCCGCCGACAGCGCGCTGCAGGAAGCGGGCATCGCCGTGCGCGCCGCGCGCCTGCGCCTGCAAGCCCTCGGCATCGAAGCCGGGGGCGCATCGAGCGCGGCCACCATTCGCGCACCGCTGGACGGGGTCGTGGTCGACAAGCCGGCGGTGGCCGGCCAGGCCGTGGACGAATCGCGTCCCCTGATGACGGTCGCCGATTTGTCGCGGGTGTGGGTGGAGGCGGCCCTGCCTGCCGCCAGCCTGGGGCAGGTTGGCAGCGGCATGGCGGCGCGGGTCAGCGTCGGCGCCGAGCCGCGCGAACTCGAAGGCCGGGTGGCCTTTGTCGGTCCGGTGCTGGGCGAAGCCACGCGCATGGCGACGGTGCGGGTCGTGCTGCCGAATCCGGGACGCGTGCTGCGGCCCGGCATGCTGGCGACGGTCGACCTGGCCGGGCAGGCGGCGCAGGTGCCGGTGACGGTGGCGAGCGACGCCATCCAGACCCTGCACGAGCGCCCGACGGTGTTCGTGCGCACTGCGGCGGGCTTCCGCGCGCAGGCCGTGGTGACCGGGCGCTCGGATGGCAAGCGCACCGAGATCCGCAGCGGCGTGGTCGCCGGCACGCCCTATGCGGCGGCCGGCAGCTTCCTGCTGAAGGCGGATCTCGGCAAGAGCGACGCCGGACACGAAGACTGAAGGGCGGCCATGTTCGAACAACTCATCGCATTCGCCATCGCCCGCCGCTGGCTGGTGGCCTTCGTCGTCGCCTGCCTGGGCGGTCTCGGTATCTACAACTACGGGCGCCTGCCGATCGATGCCGTGCCCGACATCACCAACGTCCAGGTGCAGATCAATACCGGCGCGCCCGGCTATTCGGCGCTCGAGGTCGAGCAACGCATCACCTTCCCGATCGAGAGCGTGTTGAACGGCTTGCCGCGCCTGGACAGCACGCGCTCCCTGTCCAAGTACGGCCTGTCGCAGGTGACCGTGGTGTTCAAGGACGGCACCGACATCTATTTCGCGCGCCAGCTGGTGAACGAGCGCCTGCAGGAAGCCAGGTCGCGGATGCCGGCCGGCGTCGAACCGGCACTGGGGCCGATCGCCACCGGTCTGGGCGAGATCTTCTATTGGACGGTGGAAGCCGGGGCCGGGGCGCGCAAAGCCGATGGCAGTCCCTACACGCCGGCCGACCTGCGCGAAATCCAGGACTGGATCGTCGCGCCCCAGCTGCGCGGCGTGGCCGGCGTCACCGAAGTCAACACCATCGGCGGCCACGCCAGGGAATACCAGGTGGCGCCCGACATGGCGAAGCTGTCGGCCCACGGTCTGACGCTGGCGGCGCTGGTGACGGCGCTCGAGCGCAACAACGGCAACGCCGGCGGCGGCTACATCGAGCGCGGCGGCGAACAGTTCGTGGTGCGCACGCCGGGGCAACTAAAGTCGCTGGACGAGATCCGCGACATCGTGCTCGACGTGGCCGGCGGCGCGCCGGTACGGGTGCGCGACGTCGCAGAAGTGGAGCAGGGCCGCGCGCTGCGCACCGGCGCCGCCACCGAGAACGGGCGCGAAGTGGTGCTGGGCGCGGTCTTCATGCTGGTCGGCGAGAACAGCCGGGCGGTAGCCGAAAGCGCCCGGCGCAAGCTGGAACAGGTCAACCGCTCGCTTCCGGCCGGCGTGCAGGCGCTGCCGGTGTACGATCGCTCGGTGCTGGTCAACAAGGCGATCGCCACGGTGCGCAACAACCTGCTGGAGGGGGCGGTGCTGGTGATCGCCATCCTGTTCCTCTTCCTCGGCAACCTGCGCGCAGCCCTGGTGACGGCACTGGTCATTCCGCTGTCGATGCTGATGGTGTTCACGGGCATGGTGCAGGCTGGCGTCAGCGCCAACCTGATGAGCCTCGGGGCGCTCGACTTCGGCATCATTGTCGACGGCGCCGTGGTCATCGTCGAGAACTGCATCCGCCGCCTCGGCGCGGCCCAGGCCGGGTACGGGCGCGTGCTCACGCCACGCGAGCGTTTCGCCGAGGTGGCCGCGGCGGCAAGCGAGGCGCGCCGTCCGCTGCTGTTCGGACAGCTGATCATCATGACCGTCTACCTGCCGATCTTTGCGCTATCCGGCGTCGAGGGCAGGATGTTCCATCCGATGGCGATCACGGTGGTGATGGCGCTGGCGGCGGCGATGCTGCTGTCGGTGACCTTCGTGCCGGCCGCGGTGGCGCTGTGCGTGCGCGGCAGGGTGGCCGAGCATGAGAACCGGCTGATGCACAAGGCGCGCGCCGGCTACCGTCCACTGCTGGACTGGGTGCTGCGCAACCGCCCGGTGGCGCTGGCCTTTGCGGCGCTGGCCATGCTCTTGTCCGGGGTGCTGGCCACGCGCCTGGGCACCGAGTTCGCGCCCAACCTGGCCGAAGGCGACCTGGCCGTGCTGACCATGCGCATCCCCGGCACCAGCCTGCGCCAGTCGGTGGCGATGCAGCAGCAGCTGGAAAGCGCACTGCTGCAGCAATTCCCGGAAATCGAGCGCATGTTCGCCCGCATCGGCACCGCCGAAGTGGCGACCGACCCGATGCCGCCGAACGCCGCCGACAGCTATATCATGCTGCGGCCCCACAAGGACTGGCCGGCGCCGCGCAAGACCCATGCCGAGCTGGTGGCGGCGATCACCGACGCGGCGCGCCGCATCCCGGGCAACAACTACGAGTTCTCGCAACCGATCCAGCTGCGCTTCAACGAACTGATTTCCGGCGTGCGCAGCGACGTCGCGGTGAAAGTGTTCGGCGACGACAGCGCCGCCATGATGGACGCCGCGCGCCGCGTGGCAAAGGTGCTGGAAGGCTTGCCCGGCGCGGATGAAGTCAGGATCGAGCAGGTGGAAGGCTTGCCGGCCTTGACGCTGGCGATCGACCGTGCCCGCGCGGCGCGCTACGGCCTGAACGTGGCCGACGTCCAGGAAAGCTTCGGTACCCTGGTCGGCGGGCGTGAGGCCGGCACCGTGTTCGAGGGCGACCGCCGCTTTCCCGTCACGGTGCGGCTGGCGGAGGGCGAGCGCAACGATCTCGAGGTGCTGCGCCGCCTGCCGGTTGCGCTGCCGCCAGGTGCCGACGGACACGCGGCCAGCATCCCGCTGTCCGAGATCGCCACGCTCGCCTTTGTGCCGGAAGCGAACCAGGTCAGCCGCGAGAATGGCAAGCGCCGCATCGTGGTCAGCGCCAACGTGCGCGGGCGTGACCTCGGTGGCTTCGTCGGCGCGCTGCAGGCCCGGTTGGGGCAGATGAGGCTGCCGCCGGGCACCTGGCTCGACGTCGGCGGCCAGTTCGAGAACCTGCAGACGGCCAGCCGGCGCCTGGCGCTGGTGATTCCGGCGGCGCTGGCGCTGGTATTCGTGCTGCTTTACCTGATGCTGGGCAGCGTGCGCGACGGCTTGCTGGTCTTCAGCGGCATCCCGTTCGCGATGACCGGTGGCGTGCTGGCCCTGAGTCTGCGCGGTTTGCCGCTGTCGATCTCGGCGGCGGTCGGCTTCATCGCGCTGTCCGGGGTGGCGGTGCTGAACGGCCTGGTGATGATCGCCTTTGTGCGCACGCTGCGCGAACTGGGATTCACGCCCGAACAGGCGATGCGCGACGGCGCCGAGTTGCGCCTGCGCGCGGTACTGATGACGGCCCTGGTGGCTTCGCTCGGCTTCCTGCCGATGGCGCTGGCCACCAGCACCGGGGCAGAGGTGCAGCGGCCGCTGGCGACCGTGGTGATTGGGGGGATTTTGTCGTCGACGGCGTTGACCTTGCTGATTTTGCCGGCGCTATATACCTGGGCGCATCGGAAAGCGCGCTAGGCCCACAAGCTCTCCCCACCCAACTCCAGCTGGGTGAGGTAGAGGCGCACGTCGAATTCCAGCTGGTGATAATCCGGCTCCATCCAGCAGCACAATCTGTAGAACGCCTTGTCGTGCTCGCGCTCCTTGAGGTGGGCCAGTTCGTGCACCGCGATCATGCGCAGGAATTCCGGTGGGGCGTCGCGGAACACGGTGCCGATGCGGATTTCGCGCTTGGCCTTCAGCTTGTTGCCCTGGACCCGCGAGACTTGCGTGTGCAGGCCGAGTGCCTGCTGCACGATGGCGATCTTGCTGTCGTATTCGACCTTGGTCACCGGATCGGCATTGCGCAGGTATTCATCTTTCAGGTCCTGCACGTAGCCGTACAAGGCCTTGTCGGTGCGGATGGCGTGGGCGGCCGGGTAGCGCTGGCGCAGGTGGTCGGCCAGGCGCGCGTCGTCGATCAGGCGGCGCACCTGGGCCAGCAAGTGCTCGGGATAGGCCCCGAGGTATTTCAGGTGAGGAGAAGAGGACACGTGCGGGAGGGTGCGGCTGGAAACCGCATACTCTAGCATGATATGCATAAGAAGCCAGGCCGAGCCGCGTTGGCGACGGCGAAAAGGAAGGGCCGCGCCCGGACACGAGCGGCGCGGTCGATTCCGGTTAAGGATGAGGATTGCGATAAAGATGCGTTTGATGAAGGTCCCTCATTCCTCCTTGCTGCTGCCCTGGCGGTTGCCGGGCTTGGCCGCCGCTGCGGCGCGGTTGGCCGATTGCCGGCTTTCCCCGCCTTTGCGGCCGATGTCGGCCATGTGGGCGCGGTTGCGGCTCACCACTTCCCCGCCTTTCTGGCCCGCGCGGCGCGCTTCTTCCGAGTCGAACTCGTGCGCCGTGCCTTTCTGGTGGGCGGCCTGGCCGCCCTTGCTGGCGATTTGACGCTGCTGGTTCTGGTCCATCGCTGCGAAACCGCGCTTGGCAGGCTGGCTTTTCTGCTCGCTGCCGCCCGAGCCTGCAGCGCTCTTGCCGCCGTCCTTGCTTGTCGCCATATCGATCTCCTTGTGCCTGTCGGTGAACAATCAAACCCGAGCGTCCTGCAGGTGCTCGTGCGTTTAGAGACGCAGGGGGTGCGATAGTTCCGCTGGCTTGGGGGCGCTGGCGCGAAAACATGGCAGGGACAGCGCGGCGATACGGAAATGCCTTAATTACAATACGTGCGACAATGTCCGGCCCGACACTCATCGAGCCCGCAGCGGCATCCACACATGGTGCATCCCGAATACATCCTGACCCTGTCCTGCCTCGACCAGCGCGGCATCGTGCTGCGGGTTGCGGCCTTCCTGGCCGAGCACGGCTGCAACATCATCGACTCCGCCCAGTTCGGCGACGCCGAATCGAAGCTGTTCTTCATGCGTGTGCACGTCGCCCTGGAAGACGCGAACGTCACGGACACCACGCTGCGCGCCGGTTTCGATGCCTTGTGCGCCAACCTGGACGCCAGGGGCGAGTTGCACGATGCCGCGCGCAAGCCGCGCGTGATGATCATGGTGTCGAAGATCGGCCATTGCCTGAACGATCTGCTGTTCCGCTACCGCAGCGGGCTGCTGCCGGTGGAGATCCCGGCCATCGTTTCCAACCACATGGAGTTCTACCAGCTCGCGGCCAGTTACAATATCCCTTTCCACCACTTGCCGCTCGAGGCCGGTGCGAGCGAATCGAGCAAGCTGGCCCAGGAGACCCGCATCATCGACCTGCTCGACACCCACCGCATCGACCTGGTCGTGCTGGCGCGCTACATGCAGATCCTGTCGCCGGGATTGTGCGAGGCTTTGAAGGGCAGGGCGATCAATATCCACCACTCCTTCCTGCCCAGCTTCAAGGGCGCGCGCCCGTATGCCCAGGCCCACAAGCGCGGCGTGAAGCTGATCGGCGCCACCGCCCATTTCGTCACCGGCGACCTGGACGAAGGCCCGATCATCGAGCAGGACGTCGAGCGGGTCGACCATGCGATGAGCGTGGACGCGCTGACGGCGATCGGGCGCGACGTCGAAAGCGTCGTGCTGGCGCGCGCGGTCAAGTGTTTCGTGGAGCACCGCATCTTGCTGAACGGCGACAAGACCGTCGTCTTCAGCTGAACCCAGACAAGAAAGATAGAAAGACCCGATGGCCCTGAAAGCAACGATCTACAAGGCAGACCTGAACATTGCGGACATGGACCGCAATTACTACCAGGAGCACGCGCTCACCATCGCGCGCCATCCTTCGGAAACCGACGAGCGCGTGATGATCCGCCTGCTCGCCTTTGCCTTGCACGCCGACCCGGCGCTCGCCTACGGCAAGGACTTGTTCGACGTCGAGGAACCGGCCTTGTGGCTGAAGGACCTGACCGGCGCCATCGACACCTGGATCGAGGTCGGCCAGCCCGACGAACGCCGCCTGATGAAAGCCAGCGGCCAGTCGAACCAGGTGATCGTCTACAGCTACAGCGCCACCAGCCACATCTGGTTCAAGGGACTGGCCAGCAAGATCGAGCGTTCCAGGAAGATCACCGTCGTCAACATCGATCCGGCCAGCAGCGCCGCCCTCGAGCGCCTGTGCCAGCGCAACATGCAGCTGCAGTGCACGATCCAGGACGGGCAGGTGTGGATCACGAATGGCGAAGAGACTGTCCAGGTGGAGCGCGAGACGCTGATGGCGCCTCGTTGAGCAGCGCTATAATCGAATCAGGCGTTGTCCCGCCCGTGCGGGACGACGGCCAGCTTTATCAAATTTCAGGGAACGTCATGTTGAAACGCATCCTCCTGCTGGCCACCGCCAGCCTGCTCGCCACCACCGCCTTCGCCCAGTCCGGCGTCCAGGCCAACGGTGCCTGGATCCGCGCCACGGTTCCGGCCCAGAAAGCCACCGGCGCCTTCATGCAGCTGAAAGCCGGCAAGGCGGCGCGCCTGGTGGCGGCCAGCAGCCCGGCCGCCGGCCGCGTCGAAATCCACCAGATGGAGATGCAGGGCCAGACCATGCGCATGCACGCGGTCGACGGCATCGACCTGCCGGCCGGCCAGACGGTCAATCTGGCGTCCGGCGGCTACCACATCATGCTGCTCGACCTGAAGCGCCAGCTGAAGGATGGCGAGCAGGTGCCGCTGACCCTGACCGTGCAGGCTGCCGACGGAAAGCGCGAGGGCGTCGAGCTGACCGTGCCGGTCAAGCCGCTGGCCTACGGCGGCCAGGCTGCGCACTAGATAAAAGCTTAGTGCGGCGCGCCGCCGGCGCGCTGTACTGAGCCCGAACCGGCGACCGACTTGTGCACGCGCGCGTCGCCGTAGTATTCGACGTCGCCCGAACCCGCGATCGATACGTTCAGGTCGTTGCGCACCCACACCTTGGCGTCGCCGGAGCCGGCGATGTTGACCTTGGCGTCGTCGCTGCGCAGGCGGCGGATGTCGACGTCGCCCGAGCCGGCGATCGAGGCCGACAGGCTGCGCACGCTGCCATCGTCGACTTTCACGTCGCCGCTGCCGCCGACGTCGATGGCAAGCGTGCCGCCGTCCAGCTTGCGCACCTTGACGTCGCCGGCGCCGCCGACGCTGATCTGCATGCGTTCGCCGCGCATGGCCTCGGCCTCGATGTCGCCCGAGCCGCCCACCGACAGGCGTTGCAATTCGCGCGCCTGCACCACGAAGCGCAGGTTGCGGGTCTTCAGGTTCTCATGGTTTTTGGTGCGGATCTTCAGCGTGCCGTTTTCCACCACGGTCTCGATCAGCGGCAGCAGGTTGCCATCGGTTTCGACCGTGACGCTTTCGCGGCCGCCGCTGCGCACCTCGACCTTGCCCGGCAACGACAGTGCGATGCCGGTGAAGGGGCCGAGGTCGCGCGCCTGGCGCTCGATCTTGCCATTGCCCTGGACTTGTTCGCCGCTGGTCCAGCCCCAGTCCAGAGCCTGGGCATGCGGTAGGGCGGTGGCCGCGAAGGCGAGGGCACAGGCGGCGAGCAGGCGGCGGGTCGTATTCATATTCTTCTCCGTAAGGTTGGTTGGACGTCTGCATCCTAGATAAACGGCCTGGTGCATGTGCGCGCTTTGCGACGAAGTGCGTGATTGCCACACCAGGACGTCGATAGCGGCGGCGAACGGCGCGCCGTCCAGTATCATGTGAGCCTTCCCACATCACCCTTTATGGATAGACAAAACACATGGCAGGCGCGGACGTAACATTCGAGCAGGTGACATTCGATCAGGTTGCAAAGGCGGCAAGCGGCTTGCAGGCGGCGGGGGAGGCGGTCACCGTCGATGCGGTGCGCAGCGAGCTGGGCGCCGGCAGCGCGGGCGCCATCTACAAGCACCTGGCCGACTGGCGCACCCGCCACGAGAAGGTCCCGCCGGCGCCGCCGGCCGAACTGCCGCCGGCGCTGCTGGCCGGCCTGGCCGAGTGGGCGCGCCAGTATGCCCAGGACGCAGGCGCCGCCGACCGCGACGCCCTGGCGCGCGCCGACAGCGACATGCAGGCCCTGCTCGACGCCGGCGACGAACTCGAAGCCGCGCGCGGCGCGCTGAGCGACCAGGTCGCCGGCATCGGCGCCGAACGCGACGATGCGCTGGCATCCCTGGCCGAGCGCGACGAGGTCATCGAACGCCTCACGGCCGAGCTGGCCAACGCGCGCCAGGTGGCGATGGACGCCCTGGTCGGCAAGGCCAAGGACCAGCTGGCGATCGAGGGCAAGGACGCCCAGATCGCCGACCTGCGCGCCCAGATCGAACGCAACGTGACCGCCGCCGCGGCCCTGTCCGACGCCCGCCTGTCTGCCGAGATGGAACTGGTGGGCGCGGTGACCGCGCGCGACAGCCTGACGGCCGAGCTGCGCGATGTGCGGGCGCAGCTGGATGCGATGCGCAACCGGCGTTAAGGCGGACTACGCACCCTTCACCGGATTGAGTACAATCCTGCACTTTTTTGGTGAACGCCGGTCAGCCCGGCCCCGCAGCATGCATCTGATGTTCTTCCTCGTCGCCTTCGGCGCCGGCATTGCCGTTTCCTTCCAGGCCGCCATCAACAGCCAGATGGCGGCCGCCGTCGGCGCCAATTCGGTGGCGGCGGCCCTGGTTTCTTTCTTGTGCGGCACCGTGCTGCTGGCGATCGTCGCGCTTGCCCGCGGCGGCTTGTCCGATGCGCTGGCGGCGCTGCCCGGCCAGCCGTTGTGGAAATTCTCCGGCGGCTTCCTCGGTGCCGCCTTTATCTTTTGCACCGTCGTGCTGGTGCCGCGCATCGGCCTGCTGAACCTGGTCGTGCTGGTGATCGCCGGCCAGTTGCTGACCTCGATGGCGATCGACCATTTCGGCCTGGTCAACGTGGCGATGCGCAAGGTGTCGCCAGTGCGTATGGCGGGCGCGGCGGTGATGATCGTGGGCGTGGGGCTGGCCTTGTTCGGCGACCGCATCGCGCAAGCACTGAATCGCTGATCGCGGGTTGTTAATCTGCCACGCCGGCTTCGAAAAAATATCTTTCCAAGTGGAACTTTTAGTTGGCGCTGGTTTTATAATTAATGCATCGCCTGTTTCAGCCCTTGCATGATGGAATATCACCAGTCCTCGCAGATCCCCACCCTGTCGTACATCGAAAACGAAGACCATCCGGTGTTCGGCACCCTGGTCGAGCAGATCCTGCATCTGCTGAATTCGAAGCTGGTGTTTTCCGACGTCATCATCCACCAAAACAGCCCGCTGATGCTGCGCCAGCCGAAGGGCCTGGTGGCGGTGACGGATTCGCCGATCACCCGCGAAGAGCTGGAAGAATTCTTCGACGTCATCGAGCCGAACTGGGCCGAACGCATCGTCGACCGCGCCTTCGACAGATCCATTGATTTGCACACGGCGCGCATCCGCGCCAACTGCTTCAGCTTCCAGGGCAAGAAGCGCCTGGGCTGCGTGATCCGCCGCTTCCCGAAGGAGCCGCTGACCCTGCTCGAGCTGGACCTGCATCCGGACGAGCAGGAATTCGCGCGCCTGACCAGCGGCCTGGTCCTGATCATCGGCGATACTTGCCAGGGCAAGTCGACCACCATCGCTTCCATCCTGGATGAAATCAACCGCCAGCGCTCGGGCCACATCATCACCATCGAAGACCCGGTCGAGACCCTGATCCCCCAGCGCAAGTGCATCATCACCCAGCGCGAAGTCGGCATCGACGGCGATGTCGAAAGTTATTACCTGGGCGCGCTGGACGCGCTGCGCGAACGTCCGGACGTGATCGTCATCGGCGAGATCCGCGATGCCGAGACGGCCAAGGAAGCGCTGGCCCTGGCCGAATCCGGTCCGCTGGTGCTGGCTACCCTGCACGCACGTTCGACCGAGCTCGGCCTGCAGAAGATGCTGCGCCTGCTGGGCAATTCCGATGCCCAGGGCCAGGCCCTGGCGCATGCGCTGCGCGGCGTGCTGTGCCAGGCGCTGCTGCCGTCGAAGCAGGGCAATCGCTACCACCTGGCGACAGAATGCCTGAGCCTGAGCCCGGCCGTGGCGGCGATGATCGAGCAGGGCGACCTGGGCGCGATCCGCAACCACATGAACGGCGGAAATGCCCCTGGCTGCCACACCATGAACAGCGTGCTGGAAGCGCTGCTGGCCGCGCACAAGGTCGGTGTCGACGATGCGCGCGCAGCCACCACCGACCGCATCGGCTTCGCCGAAATGGTCTGAGGCAAAGACCTGTAGGAAATAGCCTTTCAGCTAGTCCAGACAGCATCTCCTGCTTTTTTTGATGCCTTCGCGCTGGCGCAATACCGGCGCCGATTGTGTGCCCCAACATCTCCAGCGTATGCGTCCGAATGTGCTCATTTCCCACGATCACTTTCTACGATCACGTTCGCGCGCGCATTTGAAAAAGGAGAGGCGTGCAATGTGCGGAATCAGCGGAATCGTCAACAAGAACGGCGCGGCCGTCAGTCCCGGTGCGATCAAGGGCATCAACGACCTGATCGCCCATCGGGGGCCCGACGACGAGGGCTTCTTCTTCGGGGCGCACTTCGCACTCGGGCACCGGCGCCTGTCCATCCTGGACTTGTCGCCGGACGGCCACCAGCCGATGCACCACGGGGACAAGACCGTCATCACTTTCAACGGCGAGATCTACAACTACCTCGAGATCCGCGAAGAACTGATGCGCGACGGCTACCGTTTCACATCCAGGACCGACACCGAAGTCATCCTCTGCGCCTACGACAAGTGGGGCCCGGCCTGTGTCGAACGTTTTAACGGCATGTGGGGCTTCTGTTTGTACGACCGGGAAAAGGACATCCTGTTCTGCAGCCGCGACCGTTTTGGCGTGAAGCCTTTCTACTACGCGGACACCTCACAGAAATTCATCTTCGGTTCCGAGATCAAGCAGGTGCTGGCCGGCCGCGGCGGCAATGCCGTCGCCAATATGCGCGCGGTGCGCGATTTCCTGGTCGAAGGCTATTCCGACCATACCCACGAAACCTTTTTCGAGGGCGTGTACGCGCTGGCGGCCGGCCACAACCTGGTGGTCTCGCTCAAGACCCACCAGGTCGAGCTGTCGCGGTATTACGCGCTGGCGGCGCCGGACGACGTGCAGGCCCTCGACGAACAGGGCGCCATCGCGCGCTTTCGCGATGAGTTGCAGCGTTCGATCGCCTACCGGCTGCGGTCCGACGTCAAGGTCGGCACCTGCCTCAGCGGCGGGCTCGATAGCTCCAGCATCGCCAGCCTGTCAGCCGCGCTGTATCACGAGAGCAGTCCGGCGCGCTTCCAGGCGATCCATGCCAACAGCGGCATCGCCGGGAGCGACGAAAGCGCCTATGCGCGCGAGCTCGCCGATGCCAGCAAGATCGAGCTCTTCGTCATCGAGCCGAGCGCCGAGGAATTCATCGAGACCATCGACGAAGTCGCCTACTGCCAGGAAGAGCCGTTTGCCACACCGTCGATCTTCATGCAGTACTTCGTGTTCCGCAAAGCCAGGGAAATCGGCTGCAAGGTAATGCTCGACGGCCAGGGTGGAGACGAAACGCTGCTCGGCTACGAGCGCTACTACGCCGCCTACCTGCGGTCGCTTCCCTGGCGCGAAGCCATCCGCGAATTGTTTGCCATGCGCGCCAATTCCAAGCTCAGTTTCTCTGACTTGCTGGGCAACTTCCTGTACTTTTCGATCTCGACCATCCGGATCTGGCGCCTGTGCCACAAGTTCGCCTACATCAAGCCCGAGTACCTGCGCCAGTTTCCCAACATCCGCAAACTGAGCAAGGGCTACCGCGACATCCGCGCCATGCAGAAGATGGAAATCGAAAGCTTCCAGCTGCCCCATTTGCTGCGCTACGAAGACCGCAACTCGATGCGCCACTCGGTCGAAGCGCGCCTGCCTTTCCTCGACTACAAACTGGTCGAAGCCGCCCTTGGCATGAACAACCATTTCAAGATCAAGCACGGCTGGACCAAGCACGTGCTGCGCGTCGCGATGGAGGGCCTGGTGCCAAAAAATATCCTGTGGCGCAAGATCAAGCTGGGCTTCGAGGCGCCTGCCGACGCCTGGATCAAGGTGGCCAGCGCCAGCATGAAATCGACGATCGGCCACTCCGCCATCCTCGCCGCCATGTGCAAGGACGAACTGGACTTCGACAAGATCGACAATGTCACGTTCTGGAAGCTGTACAGCATCGCCAAGTGGGAAGGCGTGTACTCGGTGCAAGCCGCGAAAGTCACCGATGAAGCCGCGGCGGCCAGGACGGCTGGCGCCGCCTACGTACACCGCGCACCGACGGCGCCGTCCACGGTGCAGGCGCGCGGCGCCCACTTCGAATGAGCGCCGCAGCTAGCTATATGGCAAGCCTGAACGGCAAGCCGGCGCGGCGCCTCAATCCAGCGGCACTGCGCGATGGCGATTCACTTCCGCCGCGGTCACTTCAGTGGCCGCGTTGCCCCAGCTGGCGCGCACATAGCTCACCACCGAGGCCGCCTCGGCATCGCTCAACACCGGACTGAAGGGCGGCATGCCGTAGGGACGCGGATTGCCTGCCGTCGCCGGCGGGAAGCCGCCGTTCAGCACGATGCGGATTGCGTTCACCGGTTCCGGCATCGTCAGCGTCCGGTTGCCGGCCAGCGGCGGGTAGGCGGGGCGCTGGCCATCGCCGGCACCGCGGCCATCGGCGCCGTGGCAATCCGCGCAGTGCTGTTCGTACAGCCGGCCGCCCAGCTGCATGACGGTGTCGCCGGGCGGTGGCGCCGGCCGGGGCGGGTCTGCATCGGCCGGCAGCGATTGCAGGTAGACCGTCATCGCGCGCAGGTCCTGCGCCGACAAATGCTGCAAGCTCCGGCTGACCACTTCCGCCATCGGGCCGAACACCGCTCCCTGCGGTGCGATGCCGCTGCCGAGCAACTGCTGCAGGTGCTCCACCTTCGATCGGTCGGCGGCGGCGCCGGCGCCCAGTGGCGGCGCATACCAGCCGCTGACCGGGATCAGGCCGCCGGCCAGCCCGGGGCGGCTGCCGCCCAGCAGGTTGCGCGTGCTGTGGCAGGCGCTGCAATGGCCCAGGCCTTCGACCAGGTAGGCGCCACGTTGCCAGTCGAGCGGCCTGGCCGTATCAGCCACCTGGACGCCGGGACGGAAATACAGCAGGCGCCACACGGCCAGCGCCGCCTGGCTGTTGTACGGAAAGCGCAGTGCGTGCGGACGATTCGGCTGGCGTACCGGCGCCAGGCTGCGCAGCCAGGCGAACAGGGCGTCGGCGTCCTCGCGCGTGACCTTCGTGTAATGGGTGTAGGGGAAGGCCGGGTACAACAGGCGCCCGTCGCGCCCGATGCCATTGTGGAGCGCGTTCCAGAAATCGTCGGCGCTCCAGGCGCCCAGGCCGGTGGCCGTGTCAGGCGTCAGGTTGGGGCCCACCAGGCGGCCGAAAGGCGTGTCGATGGCGCGGCCGCCGGCATAGACTGCGCCGCCGCGCGCCGTGTGGCAGCCGATGCAATCGCCGGCGCGCGCAAGGTAGGCACCGCGTGCGATGTTCGCTGGCGTCGCAGCCCAGGCTTGCGGCGAACGGGCCGGGATGAATCCGGCGCGCGGCCACACGGCCGCGGCCCAGGCGATGGTCGCTGCGCACAGCACGGCCACCAGGATGAACATGCGCCGCATCATGGTTGCTCCACTGCCGGCGACGGCGCGCTGCCGCAGGCCAGCGGCAAGGGCTGCGCCGGTGCCTGCAGCGGGGACGGATCCGCAGGCGCCGGCTCGCTTGCCAGCCAGGCCGAGATGGCGGCGACGTCGGCCAGCGACAGGCGTTTGGCGATCATGCCCATGCAGTCGGGCGCGTGGGCGCGGCGGCTGCCGTTGCGCCAGGCGCCGAACTGGGCGTTGATGTAGTCGCGTGGCAGGCCGAGCAGGCCGGGGATGGCGGGCAGGGTGCCGGTCAGGCGCGCGCCGTGGCAGGCGATGCAAGCCGGCACCTTGAGCGCCGGGTCGCCGCGTTCGACGAGTGCGCGGCCGCGCGCCAGCTCGGCGGGCGGCAGGGTGGCGCGTTCGAGCACCGGCGCCGCCAGATGGCGCGCTGAAAAGTAAGCGGCGATCTCGCGCAGGTAGTCGTCGGACAGGTGGTCGACCATCCAGGTCATCAGCGGATACCGGCGCCGCCCTTCGCGGAAGTTCAGGAGCTGGTTGTACAGGTAGCCGGCGGGCTTGCCGGCGATGCGGGGGAAATAGCGGCGCTCGTCGCGTGGCGGCGGCTTGCCGGCGTCGCCGTGGCAGGACGTGCAGGCGACCAGGCGCTGGGCCAGGGTGTCCGCTACGGCAGACGCCGGCTGGGCGCTGCGCGCAATCGGCGCCAGGGCCGCAAGGCCGGCAAGAACGAGCAGTGCACATCGAAAACCGACCCGCATGGCGACTCCCCGAATGGCAGAGTTCGCATGATACTTTGTTTTATTGCAAGGCGGTCAATACGAGCACTTCAATGCGCGTCCTGGAAGCTGCGCAGGTGAGTCAGTAGCGCCTGCATTTGCCGTTCGTCGCCGATGCCCCAGAAACGCATCCTGGTACCAGGCACCACCTTGTCCGGATCGCGCAGGAAGCTGGACAAAGTCCGTTCGTCCCACACGATGCCGGACGCCTTCATGGCCGGCGAGTAGACGAAGTCGGCGGTGGAGCCGGCAGGGCGTCCGAACAGGCCATTCAGCTGCGGGCCGAAGCCGCCACGGGCATTGATGCCAAGCTGGTGGCAGGACGCGCACTGCCGGAATACGGTGGCGCCGTCGACCGGTTTGTCGGACCGCGAACAGCCCTGCAGGGTGGCCAGTAAAGCGAACAGGAGAAGAAGACGGCGGGAAGACGGGTGCGGCGCTTTCATCGCGCCATTATAGAACGGCGTGGCAGCGTCCGCCGGACGGACTCAGGTCTCGGGTCCGGGTGAAGGGGCTTGAGAGGGCGCGGGCGCGGGTGCAGGCGGATGCGCACGCCAGTGGCGATAGATGCGCAGCGCCACATGGGCATCGTCGGCCGCGTACAGGATCTGCTTTTCGCTCAGGCGCGGCATGGCCCAGTTGGTGGTCGTGATCTTGCGCGACTTTTGCAGGCGCTGGCCGAAGAAACGCTCGACCGCGGTCTTGGCGCCCCAGGCATTGCGTTCGCCGCGGCGCAGGGCCGTGGCCAGGTCGAGCACATTGTGCGTGTCGATGCCGAGCTTGGCGCGCAGGCGGCGCAAGTCGTCGCCGAGGCCGAAGCCGACCTTGAGGATGGTTTTCGATTCCAGCACCGCGCGCAGCACGGCCAGACCCGGCGCCGGCGCGGCTTCGGCCACAGGCGCGGAGCTGCCTTCCGGCCGTGGACGCGGCGTGCCGATCTGGAACAGCCAGGCCTGTCTGTCGTCGGCAAGCTGCACCAGGTGCGGCCCGGTCGAGACTTCGCCTTTCTGGAAGGTCGGCTTGGATTCGGTGTCGAAGCCGATGGTGTCGGCGCCGGCCAGGGCGGCCAGCGCCGCCTCGGCATCGGCCTGGGTACGCACCAGGCGCACGTCGGCCAGTGCGAGGCCCTGGTAGGGCGGAAGGGCGTCGTCCGGGGCCTCGGTCATGTTGGCAGCGTCAGCGTCAGGGACGGCGGCTCAGCGGCGCGAGAATTTCGACGCCAGCTGTGCCAGTTTTTCCTGGTGCTTGCGCTCGGCTTCTTCCTTGACGGCCAGTTCGCGTTCGGCCTTCTTGCGTTCGGCTTCTTTCTTGAAGCGTTCCTGCAGCAATTCCTTGGCGTGCTGACGGTGGGTGTCGGTGACTTCGGCGCCGGCATTGCCGTCGAGGTCGTAGCGCACGGTGGCTTTTTCCATTGCGCGCAGGTAGCGCATCGAGCCGGTGTGGATGCCCAGTGCGGCGCGCATGGTCTTGCGGTTCAGGCCGGGCATGCGCGCCAGCACCTGCTTGTCGATGCCGATTGCCAGCGGCAGGCAATCGCGGAACGCCTTGAACTGCTGCTGCAGCTGCTTCAGCAGGGCGCGCGGCGATTGGGCATCGGCGCCCGCGGCCGGCTGCCCGGCGGACGGTGCAGGCGGCTCGGCAGACGTGGATTCGGCGACGGCAGATTCGGCAGCGGTGGATTCGGTAGCAGACTGCGGAGCGGAAGCGCCAGTGTCTTGGGGCGTGCCGGGCGTTGCGTTTTCGGTGGCCTCGTTGGACTCGGCGACAGGACTCATCGTATTCATTGACTTCATGGTAAGAACAAGAAGCGGAAGGATAGCATGGCCGGGCCTCGTGTGTAGCGCTCAGCTGTGCCAGGGAAAATTTTTTCACAGAAATGACCGCCTTTTTACCTCAGGGCGGCGGGCGCGGGAACCGGAAATCGTGTATGATCCGCCCCTTTCCTTGCGTAGGGCTTGCGCCGACGCAGACTGGCCGGGGGCGAATGGGCGGGCAGGGAAGTATGCGGAATTCTTATATCCCTTATCGGATATATCAATTATCAATAAAAATTTCCTTGATGCATACTGTGGCTGTCTCCTCTATTTCTCCTCGGGGAAAATAGATTCAAGCCCGTCGCCTGACGGGCTTTTTTTCGTTCTGACATATTAGACCGTGATCTCGACTTTATCTCGTTCCGCTCTCGACTACCGTAGCTGCCCGGCGCTGCCTTTTCGCGCGTCCGCAGCGGGCGGCCGGCCGATGCCATGCGACGAGGTGCTTGATTTCCGGCCTGTTCGCCCTTAGGTAGGGCCATCCCGTTATCCCTTCCCAAGGCCCGCGTTGCGGGCCCGGTGGATTATTGACTTCGCAGGCGCGCATCTCGCCTCGACTGGAGAAAGCTACATGAAAAACACCGCCAAGACCTTGACACTGACAGCGAAGAAAGCGCCGGCGAAAAGCACGGCACAGCTGTCGGTGCCGAAAACCGCGACCTCCTACTTCCTCGAAACGGAAGCGGCGTCCGGCGCCCCGGCGGCCAAGGTGACGGTGGTTAAAACGCGTTCGCGCCTGGCCTCGCTGAAAGCGGCCCAGACCGAGCAGGGGACCGGCGCGGAGACCGCGGCACAATTCCAGGCGGCGCAGCTGGAGCCCGGGCAGTTCGACCAGGCGGCAGCCGAAGGCGTGGCCGAAGCCGATGCCGTCGCGCCCGTCGTGGCCGCCATCGAATCGAGCCTGCCGGCGGACCAATCGATCGCAGAAGCAGCAGCGGCTGCCGAAGCCGCACCCGCCGTCACCCAGATCGTGACCCCGCACGCCGCCGTGGCCACCGATGCCGCGGATCCGCTGCCGGCAGCGCCCGCCGCGCCGCCGGTGATCGTGCGCAAGCGCGCCTCGAAACTGGCCGCATTGAAAGCCGCCGAGCCGGCACCAGCGCCGGAAGCCGTTTCGGAACCTGCCCCGGCTGTTGCCGAAACGGCGGCGCCCGATGCACCGGCCGCGCGCGCGGTCCGCACCCGCACCGCGCGCCGCGTCGAAGCGGGCACGAGCTCCGCACCGAACACGCCGGCCGGAGCGCCGGCCACCGGTACCGTCAGCACCACCACCGACGCCGCCACGCTGGCTGCGATCGACACGTCCGGCTACACCCTGCCGGGCGTGAAAGTGCCGGGCCGCCGCGGCCGCAAGCCGAGCGAGTTCACGCCGGAGAACGACGAGATCGCCGCGCTGAACGCGGTCGAGCGCGCCGAACTGAAGGCGGCATCCAAGCTGCGCGAGCGCAAGGCCAAAGGCATCCCGAACATTCTCGGCGCCGAAGCCGGTTTCTCCAGCGAAGAGCTGGAACGACGCCGCACCCAGCTGAAGAACCTGATCAACATGGGCAAGGAGCGCGGCTACCTGACCCATGCGGAAATCAACGACCAGTTGCCGGAAAACATCATCGATCCGGAACAGATCGAAGGCATCATCGCGACCTTCAACGACATGGGCATCGCCGTCTACGAGCGCGCCCCGGAAGCGGAAATGATGCTGCTGTCGGATGCCGTCGTCACGCCGACCAGCGAAGATGAAGTCGAGGCCGCCGCAGCGACCGCGCTGTCGACCGTCGACTCCGACTTCGGCCGCACCACCGACCCGGTCCGCATGTACATGCGCGAAATGGGCGCGGTGTCGCTGCTGACGCGCGAAGGCGAGATCGCGATCGCCAAGCGGATCGAAGAAGGCCTGAAAGACATGGTGCAGGCGATCTCGGCCTGCCCGGTGACGATCTCGGAGATCATCGCCCTGTCGCACAAGATCACCAGCGACGAGCTGAAGATCGACGATGTGGTCGATGGCTTTGTCGACATGAACGAAGGTTCGACCCAGGCGGCCCAGGCCGCAGCGTCGTCGGACGACGACGACGAGGATGAAGTCGAAGAGGAAGAAGAGGAAGAGGGCGACGCCACCGGCAGCGCCGCGGCCGGTTACTCGGCCGAGCAGCTGGCTGCACTGCGCAAGAGCGCGCTGGACAAGTTCGGTGTCATCGAAAAGCAGTTCGACAAGATGGGCCATGCGTTCAAGACCCACGGCTATGGTTCGCTGCAGTACCTGGCGGCCCAGGACGTGATCACGACCGAACTGCTCGGCATCCGCTTCACCGCCAAGATCGTCGAAAAGCTGTGCGACACGCTGCGCCGCCAGATGGATGAAGTGCGTGCCATCGAGCGCGCCGTCCTGGACATCTGCGTCAACCGCTGCGGCATGCCGCGTGCCCACTTCATCAAGGTCTTCCCGGGCAACGAAACCGATCTCGAGTGGGTGCAGCGCGAAGTCGATTGCGCCTATCCGTACAGCGCCGTGCTGTCGCGTAACGCGCCGGCCATCATGGAATTGCAGCGCCGCATGATCGATCTGCAGGCGCGCGTGGCCTTGCCGCTGGCCGACCTGCGCAAGATCAACAAGCAGATGGCTGCCGGCGAAAAGCGTGCGCGTACCGCGAAGCGCGAAATGACCGTGGCCAACTTGCGCCTGGTGATCTCGATCGCCAAGAAGTACATCAACCGCGGCCTGCAATTCCTCGACCTGATCCAGGAAGGCAATATCGGCCTGCTGAAGGCGGTGGACAAGTTCGAATACCGCCGCGGCTACAAGTTTTCGACCTACGCGACCTGGTGGATTCGCCAGGCGATCACGCGTTCGATCGCCGACATGGCCCGTACCATCCGCGTGCCGGTGCACATGATCGAGACGATCAACAAGATGAACCGCATCTCGCGCCAGATCATGCAGGAAACCGGCACCGAGCCGGACATGGCGACGCTGGCGGCCAAGATGGAGATGCCGGAATCGAAGGTGCGCGAGATCATGAAGATCGCGAAGGAGCCGATTTCGATGGAAACCCCGATGGGCGAGGATGGCGATTCCCAGCTGGGCGACTTCATCGAGGACAACGCGACACTGGCGCCGCTGGAAGCCGCGATGCATGCCTCGATGCGGGGCGTGATCAAGGAAGTGCTGGATTCGCTGACCCCGCGCGAAGCCAAGGTGCTGCGCATGCGCTATGGCGTCGAAATGTCGAACGACCACACGCTGGAAGAAGTCGGCAAGCAGTTCGACGTGACCCGCGAGCGTATCCGCCAGATCGAGGCCAAGGCGATGAGCAAGCTGCGCCAGCCCTCGCGTTCGGACAAGCTGAAGACTTTCCTGCAGAACCAGTAAGCACTTTAATTCTCACCAAAAATCCCCGGACCAGCCGCCCGGGGATTTTTTTTGGCCGATTTCAGCCTGAGTGTGAGAATTGGAAAGAATTGTTCAATAAGTAGTAACGCGTATTTGTCGTAAAATTTCCAATAAGAATTGTTTCATTAACGCATTTTCTTTGCTTACATTCATGCATGCATATTAAAATTCCGCACTTTCCTTGTCATAAAGCATCACATGTCTGACGAAAAACAATCATCGTCGCGCCGCCGCCTGATCAAGAGCCTGGTCTTCGTGCCGATGGCAGCCGGTGCAGCCGGCGCCCTCCACGGCGGCATGAACAGTGCCGGCGCCGCCGCCACCAATGCGCCCGAAGGCAAGCCCGACGCCTACACCCCCAAATACTTCACGCCGGACGAGTGGCGCTTCCTGGGCGCCGCCGTCGACCGCCTGATCCCGCACGACGACAATGGTCCGGGCGCGGTCGAGCTGGGCGTGCTCGAATTCCTCGACCGCCACATGCAGACGCCCTACGCGGCGGGCAGCATCTGGTACCTGCAAGGCCCGTATTTCGAGGCGGCGCCGGAATTCGGCTACCAGGGCAAGCTGCCGCTGAAAGACATCCTGCGCGTCGGCATTCGTGCCTTCGACAAGCATTGCGCTGCCAACTTCGGCGGCAAGAAGTTCGCCGACCTGGATCACAAGCAGCAGGAAGCGCTGCTGAAGGACGCCGAAGGCGGCAAGCTGAAGTTCGACGACATCTCGGCCAAGATTTTCTTTGCCAACCTGCTGGCGGAAACCCGCAACGGCTACTTCGCCGACCCTATCCATGGCGGTAATAAAAACATGGGTGCGTGGAAAATGATCGGTTACCCGGGCATGCGCGGCGACTACCTCGACTGGGTCGAGGTGCGCGACAAGGCATATCCGATCGGACCAGTGGATCTTGCAGGACGTAGAGGTTAATAAGTATGGCAATCGTAAAAACTAAAGTGGATGCCGTGATCGTCGGCGCCGGCTGGACCGGCGCGATCATGGCCAAGGAACTCACCGACCAGGGCTTGACCGTGGTCTGCCTGGAACGCGGCCCGGACCGCGATACCGTGCCCGACTTCGCCTATCCGCGCGTGGTCGACGAACTCGAAGGTTCGGTGCACCGCAAGTACCTGCAATCGCTGTCCCAGGAAACCCTGACCATCCGTCACGGCATCAACGACACCGCGGTGCCGTATCGCCAGATGGGCTCGTTCAAGCCGGGTACCGGCGTCGGCGGCGCCGGCAGTCACTGGTCGGGCGCGCACTTCCGTCCGCTGCCGGAAGACTTCACCGCACGCACCAGCCTGGAACAGCGCTTCGGCAAGAAGTTCATCCCGGCCAACATGACCATCCAGGATTTCCCGGTCACCTATGACGAACTGGAAGAGTCGCTCGACCACTTCGAGTACGTGTGCGGCACCTCGGGCAAGGCCGGCAACCTGAACGGCACCATCATCGAGGGCGGCAACCCCTTCGAAGGCGCGCGCAAGCGCGACTACCCGCTGGGCCCGAACCCGAACTACCTGGGCGCCGAACTGTTCTACAAGGCCGCCAAGGAAATGGGCTACCACGCCTATCCGATTCCGGCATCGAACGCATCCAGTGCCTACATCAACCCTTATGGCTGCCAGATGGGCCCGTGCAATGCCTGCGGCTTCTGCTCGGACTACGGCTGCCTGAATTATTCGAAGGCCAGCCCGAACGCCAACATCTGGCCGGTGGTCCGCGGACGCAAGAACTTCGAGATGCGCACCCACGCCCAGGTCATGAAGGTGAACCTGGACGCCGACAAGAAGAAGGCGACCGGCGTCACCTACCTGGACGCCCAGGGACGGGAAACAGAACAGCCGGCGGACATCGTCTTGCTGTGCGCATTCTCGTACATGAACGTGCACCTGATGCTGCTGTCGGAAATCGGCACGCCGTACGACCCGGTGAGCAAGACCGGCACCATCGGCCGCAACTACTCGTACCAGAACCTGAACCGCGTGAACCTGTTCTTCGACGAGAGCGTGCAGGCCAACCCCTTCATCGGCATCGGTGGCGCCGGCGCCACCTTCGACGATTTGAACGGCAAGCAGAACGACCCGACCAAGTCCGGCTTCATCGGCGGCGGCATCGTGTGGGCACGCCAGCCGGGTACCGGTCCGGTGCGCGGCATCGCCACCCCGCCGGGCGTCCCGAACTGGGGCAGCGCCTGGAAGAAGAGCGTCAAGGAAGTGTTCCGTCATCAGTTCTACTACGAAGTACAAGGTTCGTGCATGTCCTACGACGATGCCTACCTGAGCCTGGACCCGAACTACAAGGATGGCTTCGGCCGCCCGATGCTGCGCATGACCTTCGACTGGCACGACAACGAGATCAAGGCCTCGCAATTCCTGGTCGGTAAAGCCCAGGAAATGAGCAAGGTCCTGAACCCGCTGGCGATGAAGGGCGATGCCAAGAAGGACGGCACACACTACAACATCACCCAGTACCAGTCGACCCACACCTGCGGCGGCGCGATCATGGGCAAGGATCCGAAGACCTCGGCCCTGAACAAGTACCTGCAGTCCTGGGACGTGTCGAACGTGTTTGCGCCGGGCGCCAACGCCTTCCCGCAGAACAATGGCTACAACCCGACCGGCCTGGTCGGCGGCCTGGCCTACTGGTGCGCCAAGGCGATCCGCGAGCAGTACCTGAAGAACCCGGGCCCGCTGGTGCAGGCGTAAGCGCGCGTTAAGCGCAGAAGGACACAACAAGAATGACAATGAGCTCCAAGAAGAAAGCCCTGGCCGCGGTGGTTGCGGTGGGCGTGATTGCGGTCGGCGGGGCCTTCGCATATGCGACTGCGCCGAGCGCCACGCGCGCGATTGCGGACACCGCCGGTGCCGCCGGCCTGAATGACAAGGCGCTGATCGACGCCGGCCGTTACGTGGCGGTGGCCTCCGACTGTATCGCCTGCCACACGGCGGCTGGCGGCAAGGACTTTGCCGGCGGCCGTGCGATCGCTTCGCCGATCGGCAATATGTACTCGACCAACATCACGCCGGACAAGCAGACCGGTATCGGCAACTACAGCCTGAACGACTTCGACCGTGCGGTGCGCCATGGTATCGCCAAGGACGGCAGCTCGCTGTACCCGGCGATGCCTTACCCGTCGTACGCGAAAATGAAAGACGGCGACGTGCGCGCCCTGTACGCCTACTTCATGCACGGCGTCGAGCCGGTGGCCGCGGCCAAGCACGCCAACGACATCAGCTGGCCGCTGTCGATCCGCTGGCCGATGGCGATCTGGCGCAAGACCTTCGCCCCGGCCGGGATGGCCCCACTGAACCTGAGTAAATATCAGAGCGAGCAGCTGGCGCGCGGTGCCTACCTGGTGCAGGGCGCCGGCCACTGCGGCAGCTGCCACACCCCGCGTTCGGTGACCATGCAGGAACAGGGCCTGGACGAGTCCAGCAAGGCCTACCTGGCCGGCGGTCCGCTGATCGACGGCTGGCTGGCCGCCAATTTGCGTGGCGACAAGGTCGATGGTCTTGGAAACTGGTCCGAGCAAGACATCGTCGACACGCTGAAGACCGGCCGCAACAAGACCACCGCCGTGGTCGGCGCGCCGATGAACGACGTGGTCGCGCACAGCATGCAGCACATGACCGACGCCGACCTGCACGCCATCGCAGCCTACCTGAAATCGCTGCCGGCGGGCGGCAAGGGCAAGGCAACCTTCAAGGCCAGCGACGACACCGCGAAAGCGCTGTTCGCCGGCCATGACGATACCCGCGGCGCCCAGCTCTACCTGGACAACTGCGCGGCCTGCCACCGCACCGACGGCAAGTCGAACGCCATTACCTTCCCGGCGCTGCCGGGCAACCCGACGGTGCTGGCCGACGACCCGACCTCGCTGATCCGCCTGGTTCTGGCCGGCAGCCGCCTGCCGTCGACCCACGAGCGTCCGTCGGACCTGGCGATGCCGGGCTTCGCATGGCGCCTGTCGGATGAGGAGAGCGCGCAACTGGTGACCTTCGTGCGCCAGAGCTGGGGCAACGGGGCGCCGGCGGCCACGGCTTCGGAAGTGGCCAAGGTGCGCAGGGAGCTGGAGAAGGATGGTGGACTGTCGGCTGACAAGGGCAACACCGGTCACTGACCCAGGGTGGCTGCGGCCGGCGTGGGCACCCTATGCCCACGCCTGAACTACTAATAAGAAGCCGGCAAAAAAAGGCGGGACCCAAGGTCTCGCCTTTTTTGCTTTTACGCTCCAAGTATTGTCTGAGCGTATCCTGCGCCACTATTTACGCTGCATAAGGCATATTGCGCACTCCGTAACAGATGTAAGCAATCACGGATCCCAAGCGAAAGGACAATATGCCAGACGAAAAACAATCCCCCTCGCGGCGGACCCTGCTGAAAAGCCTGGTGTTCGTGCCGATGGCCGCCGGGACCGCGGGCGCCATCCAGGGCGGCCTGCAGAACGCCGGCGCGGCTGCCGCGGCGGCGCCGGAAGGCAAGCCCAATCCCTATAGCCCCAGCTTCTTCAATACCGAAGAATGGCGTTTCCTCAACGCCGCCGTCGACCGCCTGATCCCGCACGACGACAACGGCCCCGGCGCGGTCGAACTGGGCGTGCCCGAGTTTATCGACCGCCACATGAAGACCCCGTATGCCGCCGGCAGCATCTGGTACATGCAGGGCCCGTGGCTGGAAGCGCCGCCGGAATTCGGCTACCAGGGCCGCTTGCCGCTGCGCGATATCCTGCGCGTCGGCATGAAAGACGTAGATGCCCATTGCGTCCAGAACCTGGGCGGCAAGAAGTTCGCCGACCTCGATCACAAGCAACAGGAACAGCTGCTCGGCGCCCTCGAAAAAAGCAAGCTGCCGCTGCCGAACGTCGCGCCCAAGATCTTCTTCGCCAACCTGCTGGCCGAAACCCGCAACGGCTACTTCGCCGACCCCGGCCATGGCGGCAACAAGAACATGGGCGCCTGGAAGATGATCGGCTACCCGGGCTACCGCGCCGACTACCTCGACTGGGTCACCGTACGCGACCGGCAATACCCGATTCCCCCGGTGGACATGGCAGGTCATAGAGGCTAAGGAAAATAAAGAATGGCAATCGTAAAAAACAAGGTCGACGCCGTGATCGTCGGGGCCGGCTGGACCGGCGCGATCCTGGCCAAGGAATTGACCGACCAGGGCTTGCACGTGGTCTGCATCGAACGCGGCCCGGACCGAGACACCGTCCCGGATTTCGCCTACCCACGCGTGGTCGACGAACTCGAAGGCTCGGTGCACCGGCGCTACCTGCAATCGCTGTCCCAGGAAACCGTCACCATCCGCTACGGCGTCAACGACACCGCGGTGCCTTACCGCCAGATGGGTTCGTTCAAGCCGGGCACCGGCGTCGGCGGGGCAGGGACCCACTGGTCGGGCGCCCACTTCCGCCCGCTGCCGGAAGACTTCAAGCTGCGCACCAACATGAACGAGCGCTTCGGCAAGAACTTCGTGCCGGCCGACATGTCGATCCAGGACTTCCCGATCACCTACGAGGAGCTGGAAGAATCGCTGGACCACTTCGAATACGTGTGCGGCACCTCGGGCAAGGCCGGCAACCTGAACGGCACCATCGTCCAGGGCGGCAATCCCTTCGAAGGCATGCGCAAGCGCGAGTACCCGCTGGGCCCGAATCCGAACTATCTGGGAGCCGAACTATTTTACAAGGCCGCAGGCGAGATGGGTTACCACGCCTATCCGATCCCGGCCTCGAACGCCTCCGCCGCCTACATCAACCCCTACGGCTGCCAGATGGGGCCGTGTAACTTCTGCGGCTTCTGCTCGGATTACGGCTGCCTGAATTATTCGAAGGCCAGCCCGAACGCCAACATCTGGCCGGTCGTACGCGGCCGCAAGAACTTCGAGATGCGCACCCACTCGCAAGTGCTGAAGGTGAACCTGACCGAGGACAAGAAGACCGCCACCGGCGTCACCTACCTCGACGCGCAAGGCCGCGAGACCGAGCAGCCGGCCGACCTGGTGCTGCTGTGCGCCTTCTCGCTGTTCAACGTCCACCTGATGCTGGTGTCCGGCATCGGCACGCCTTACGACCCGCTCACCAGGACCGGCACCATCGGCAAGAATTACTCGTACCAGAACCTGAACCGCGTGGTGCTGTTCTTCGACCCGAGCGTGCCGGCCAATCCCTTCATCGGTATTGGCGGCGGCGGCGCCACCTTCGACGATTTGAACGGCAAGCAGAACGACCCGACCAAGTCCGGCTTCATCGGCGGCGGCATCGTCTGGGCGCGCCAGCCGGGCACCGGTCCGGTGCGCGGCATCGCCACCCCGTCCGGCGTGCCGAACTGGGGCAGCGCCTGGAAGAAGAGCGTCAAGGAAGTGTTCGCGCACCAGTTTTATTACGAAGTGCAGGGTTCGTGCATGTCCTACGACGATGCCTACCTGAGCCTGGACCCGACCTACAAGGATGCCTTCGGCCGTCCGCTGCTGCGCATGACCTTCAACTGGCACGACAACGAAATCAAGGCCTCGCAATACCTGGTCGGCAAGGCCCAGGACATGTGCAAGGTGCTCAATCCGCTCTCGACCAAGGGCGATGCCAAGAAGGACAAGCAGCCCTACGACATCACCCAGTACCAGTCGACCCACACCTGCGGCGGCGCCATCATGGGCGCGGATCCGAAGACTTCGGCCCTGAACCGCTACCTGCAGTCCTGGGACGTGTCGAATGTGTTTGCACCCGGAGCCAACGCCTTCCCCCAGAACAATGGCTACAACCCGACCGGCCTGGTCGGCGGCCTGGCCTACTGGTGCGCCAAGGCGATCCGCGAGCAATACCTGAAGAACCCGGGCCCGCTGGTGCAGGCATAAGGACATGACGATGACGAGAACGACGAAAAAGACGCTGATCACGGTCCTGGCCCTGATCATCATCGTGTTCATCGCCGTCCTGGCTTATGCCTTGACGCCGAGCACGACCCGCAACATCGAGACCGCCCAGGCCGCTCCTGCCACGGGCGACCAGGCCGCGCTGGTGCAAGCCGGCGCCTATGTCGCCGCGGCCTCCGACTGTATCGCCTGCCACACGGCGCCGGGCGGCAAGCCCTTCGCCGGCGGCCGGCCGGTGCATTCGCCGATCGGCGACATGTACTCGACCAACATCACGCCGGACAAGGCGACCGGCATCGGCAACTACAGCCTGAACGAGTTCGACCGCGCCATCCGCCACGGCATCCGCAAGGATGGCGATTCGCTGTATCCGGCCATGCCTTACCCGTCGTACGCGAAGATGAGCGACCAGGACATCCGCGCCCTGTACGCCTTCTTCATGCATGGCGGCGTGCAGGCCGTGAACGCCAACAACCGCCAGAACGACATCAGCTGGCCGCTGTCGATCCGCTGGCCGGTGGCAATCTGGCGCAAGAGCTTCGCGCCGGCGGACATGGCCCCGCTGAACCTGAGCAAGTACCAGAGCCAGCAGCTGGCACGCGGTGCCTACCTGGTGCAGGGCCCGGGGCACTGCGGCACTTGCCACACGCCGCGCGCGGTGACCATGCAGGAAAAGGCGCTGGACGAATCGGGCAGGGAATTCCTGGCCGGCGGTCCGCTGATCGATGGCTGGCGCGCGGTCAATTTGCGCAGCGACAAGGTCGATGGGCTGGGATCGTGGTCGGAACAGGACATCGTCGACACCTTGCGCACCGGCCGCAACGGCGCCACCGCCGTGGTCGGCGGACCGATGAACGACGTGGTGGCGCACAGCATGCAGTGGATGAACGAAGGCGACCTGCGTTCGATTGCGCTCTACCTGAAGTCGCTGCCGGCCACGGGGGAGGGCAAGTCCACTTTCAAGCCGGACCCGCACACGACGCAGATGCTGAACTCCGGCCAGGACCGCGACAACCGCGGCGCCCAGCTCTACCTCGACAACTGTAACGCCTGCCACCGCAGCGACGGCCACTCGAACCGCATCACCTTCCCGGCGCTGCCGGGCAACCCGACCGTGCTGGCCGACGACCCGACCTCGCTGATCCGCCTGGTGCTGGCCGGCAGCCGCCTGCCATCGACCCAGCTGCGTCCGTCGGACCTGGCGATGCCGGGCTTCGGATGGCGCCTGTCGGATGAAGAGACTGCGCAAGTGGTGACCTTCGTGCGCCAGGGCTGGGGCAACCATGCGAGCGAAGTCAGCGCCTCGCAGGTGGCCAAGGTAAGGAAGGAAATCAAGAAGGATGGCGGGGTGAACATGGACGAGCGCGATACATCCCACTGAGTCCGCACTGAGCGTCGGTTCTACCTGCATCAGCAAAAAGCGGCACCGAAAGGTGCCGTTTTTTTTATTGTGTCAGGGCTTCATCAAATTCGTCATTGCAGCCCGAGCCGGCAATGTATTTTCGTTAGGAAATAAGCTTCATGGATTAAAATAGCCGCCAAGCGCCGTTTATTTACCAAATATATCGACAAAGCCGGTTGGATGCTCCAGGCCGCCGTGCCGTCGAATCCAGACCGTCATCCTTCATGATCAATCCATCCGCGGCATCGATGCCGACGCCTTGTGAGAACGAACCCATCCATATTCCCGGTTCGATTCAGCCTTTCGGCATTCTTCTGAGCGTCGAACCGGTGACGCTCGCGATCACCAATGCGAGCCTGAATTGCGCGTTGGCTTTCGGTATCGATGCTCCCACGCTGGTAGGTCGCTCGCTTGCCGAACATCTATCGCCGGACGCGCTGCACAAGCTCCAGCATTACATCCACTCGAATGACCTGGTGGAAGAGGCGCCGCTGATCGTGCCGCTGCTGCATGCCGGCGATGCGATCGAGCATGAATGGGAAATCACCGCGCACTTGCGCGATGGGGTACTGATTCTCGAGCTCGAGTCCTTGTCGACGGAAGATGCGGGCGTATCGCTGCAACGCCTGATCCGGAATGCCGTGCATCTGGTGTTCGGTGCGCCCAAGCTGCTCGATCTCTGCCGGAGGGCGGCCGAGCAAGTCCGCATTCTTACCGCCTTCGACCGGGTGATGGTCTACCGATTCACCGAGGATTGGCATGGCGACGTCATCGCCGAAGCGCGGGCGCCGCATGCGCATTCCTATCTGAATCATCACTTCCCGGCCTCGGACATTCCCGCGCAAGCCAGAAAGATATTCCTGGATAACTGGATGCGGATGATACCGGACGTGGCTTATGCGCCTGTCGCTGTTTATCCGGGACGCAACCCGACGACAGGTGCGCCGCTGGACCTGGGCATGTCGGCCTTGCGCAGCGTTTCGCCGCTCCATATCGAATATCTCGAGAACATGGAGGTCGGCGCGACCTTGACCCTGCCTTTGATCGATAACGGCAAGCTGTGGGGTCTGATCGCCTGCCACCATTTGAGCCCCAAGACCTTGAGTTCCGATCGCCGCCTGGGCACCAAGATGATCGCGCAGCTCGTATCTTCGCAACTGGCCCTGAAGGAATCGCTCGAAGATCAGCGTTACAGGAACGAGCTGAAGCGCACGCATGACAAACTATTGACGCTGGTGGAACAAACTCAGAGCGTCACCGAAGGATTGACGGCGTCCAGTCCGAATCTGCTGGATGTCGCGGGTTGCATCGGCGGCGGCGCCGCGATCTTTCACAAGGATGGCTGGATCACGGTCGGCGCCACGCCGACGATTGCCCAGATCGACGAACTGGTCGAATGGCTTGCGACCTCGCACGGAAGAGAAGAGCGTTACGCCAGCAACCAGCTGGGCAGCATCTTCGCGCCGGCCAGGGCCTACCAGGATGTCGCCAGCGGTCTGCTCGCGATCGCGGTCCTGAAATCGGAACGTAACTATATTCTGTGGTTCCGGCCAGAAGTGGCCAATACGATCACCTGGGCTGGCGCGCCGGACAAACGGGTGCAGATCGATAAGGGGATTGCGCGGCTCCATCCCCGTTTTTCTTTCGCCTCGTGGAAGCAGGTCGTCAGCGGTATCGCGGTGCCCTGGAAAAAAGTGGAACTCGAGGCGGTATCGGAACTGCGTACCAGCATCCTGGCATTCAATCTGCGGCGGGCATTCGCCAGGGCGCAGGAAGCCAGGGCTCTTGCTGAAAAGGCCAGCGTCGACAAAGACACGATGGTGCACATCGTGTCACACGATATCCGCACCCCCTTGAGCGTCTTGAAGATGTCCTTGCAGATGCTGGAGCGCGGACAGATGGCTACTGCCGCCAGGTTGCCTGAGGTGGTGGCGCGCGGCATGCGCGCGGTCGATGCCATCGAGCGCCTGGTCAGCTCGGTGCTCGATGTGGCGAAGTCGGATCACGTCAGGATCTCGCCGGACCTGCAGCAGGAACACGTGAATACGCTGATCGCCGACACCATCGATCTTGCGTCGCCGCTGGCAGAAAAGAAAGGCATCGATCTGGTCACCGTCTTCGAGGGCGACGATTTGACGATCGTCTGCAAGCGTGCCCAGGTCGAGCAAGTGCTGGGAAATCTGATCAGCAATGCCTTGAAGTTCACGGCGGAGGGCGGGCGCATCACGGTATCCGCGCGTCAAAGCGATGGCGAGGTCCTGGTGGCGGTCGCCGACAATGGCATCGGCATTCCATCCCAGCTTCTGCCCCGCATCTTCGATCGTTTTACCCAGGGGCAAGTCGGTGCCGAGAAAGGGGCCGGGCTGGGTTTGTCCATCGTAAAAGGCATTGTCGAACAAGAGGGTGGCCGTATCTGGGTCGAGAGTGCCGTCGACGCGGGCACCACGTTTTACTTCACCTTGCCGCGCCGCCGCAACGTATAAACAAGAATTTTTTGCTTTGACAGCCGTCGGATCACACCGGCAGCTCTTGAGTGCAAGTCATCGTCATCAGGAATCAAGCATGCCCGTATTACGTGATTTATCTCTGGCCACCATCTTGTCATGCGGCCTTGCCGCCGGCGCCGTCCACGCGGCCGACGACGATACGATCTCGCCCGACCGCCCCGACTTCGTCGAATCCAGCAAGGTGGTCGGCAAGGGCCGCGTCCAGCTCGAAACCAGCGCCGCCTGGGAGCGCCAGCGCGGCGACGACCAGCACAGCCGCACGCTGACCACCCCGAGCCTGCTGCGTATCGGCCTGGGCGACACGACCGAGCTGCGCATCGAGACCGATGGCCGCACGATCGAACACGACGTCGATCCGGCCAGCGCTTCCCATAGCGTCCAGGCCGGCTGGGCCGATACCGAAGTCGGCATCAAATGGCATTTTGCCGATGGGCAGGGCAACAGTCCGTCGCTGGGCCTGCTGCTGCACGCGGCCCTGCCGAGCGGCAGCCACGATCTGCGCGGCCACGGCGTGCGGCCCTCGCTGCGCCTGTCGGCCGAGTGGGAATTGCCGGGCGATTATTCGCTGGGCGTGATGCCCGGCATCGCCAGCGATACCGACGACAATGGGCGGCGCTACGGCTACGGCATCTTCGCCGCCAGCCTGGGCAAGGATTTCGGCGAGCGCACCCACGGCTTCGTCGAACTGGCCACGCCCCAGGTCGCGCGCGCGGCGCATGGCGGTACCCAGCTGTTCTTCGATACCGGCATGAGTTATACGGTGACCCGCAACAGCCAGGTCGACTTCGCCGTCACGCATGGGCTGAACCACAGGACGCCAGACCTGGGCCTGGCGGTCGGCCTGTCGCTGCGGATGTAATGTTGCTCCAATGTAAATAGCCGTGTTATCCTGCCGACAACCCAACCTTCAGGCAGGTGCATCATGGCAGAGCAGGAAATCGCAAAACATGGCAAGCAAGTCATCCGGCTGCTGACTTCGTCGGAGCACGGCGCCGGCCACCGCGTGCGCGAAATCGCGATCGAATTCGTCACCATCCTGTTCGCGGTCTTGCTGAGCATCTGGCTGCATGGCTGGAGCGAGCACCGCCACCAGCAGGACGAGGTGCGTACTTTCCTGTCCGGGCTGAAGAAAGACCTGCAGAATGATGTCGACTGGTTGGGGGAAATGGCCGGGCTCTACCGGGGATTCGATGCCAATTTCGCCTACCTGGTGGCGCTGGATCCAAAGGGGGCGCCGGATTGGGGCAAGTTTGAAACCGCGTTCGTGAACATGGATGCCAACGTGTTTTTCCTCCCGAAGAAGAGCCGCTACGATGGCTTCCTGATGAGCGGCAAGCTGACCAACATCGAGAATCCGGTACTGCTGAACGACATCCTGACCCTGTACCAGAGCAATCTGCTGCAAATCCAGAGCTCGGAAAACGGCTGGCGCGGGCACCAGAACAAGCTGCGCGACTACCGCGACGACACGCTGGTGGAGGACGACGCGGCCGCGCATTTCCGCCTGCTGACCGCGCCGAAGGGAAAGCGCCTGTTGAAGGACATGGCGACCAGCAAGCAGCTTTACGAGCGTTACCTCAACTACGCCGAACTGGCCACTTCCATCATCAAGAAGATCGATGCTTATCCGGGCATGGCTGGCGGAAGCGCTCACTGAGGGCACGCCGACCGCGCCCGCCAGCGCTTTTCAGCCCCTTATCAACCGGTATTGCGCAAGCCCGCCGCCACCCCGTTGATCGACAGGTGGATGCCGCGGTGCACGCGCTCGTCGATCTTGTCGGGATCGCCGGCCAATGCGCGGTGGCGCTGGATCAGTTCCACCTGCAGGTGGTTGAGCGGATCGAGGTAGGCGAAGCGGTTCTGGATCGAGCGCGCCAGCAGCGGGTTGCCGACCAGGCGTTCATCGTTGCCGGTGACTTGCGCCAGCCAGTGCAGGGTGGCCTTGTACTCGTCCGAGATGCGCGCAAAGATGCGCTCGCGCAGTTCGACGTCCGGCACCAGTTCCGCGTAGCGCGAGGCGATCGCCAGGTCGGTCTTGGCCAGCACCATGTCCATGTTGGACAGCAGGGTGGCAAAGAAGGGCCAGTCCTGCGCCATCGCGCGCAGGGTGGCCAGGCGCTCGTCCTGGTTGCCCTCGGCCAGCCAGCCGGCCACCGCCGCGCCGAAGCCGAACCAGCCCGGCAGCAGCAGTCGGCACTGGCCCCATGAGAAGCCCCAGGGAATCGCGCGCAAGTCTTCGATGCGGCGGGTCGACTTGCGCGAGGCCGGGCGCGAACCCAGGTTCAGTTCCGCGATCTCCGCGATCGGCGTGGCGGCGAAGAAGTAATCGGTGAAGCCCGGGGTCTCGTACACCAGGTTGCGGTAAGCCTTGTAGGCGCGTTGAGACAGCTCGGCCATCACGCCTTCGAAACGCTGGAACTGCTCGACCTGCACGGCATCTTCGCCATGCGGCATCAGGCTGGCTTCCAGCGTGGCCGCCACCAGCAGCTCGAGGTTGCGGCGGCCGATTTCCGGGTTCGAGAATTTCGAGGAAATGATCTCGCCCTGTTCGGTCAGGCGGATCTGGCCGTTGACGGTGCCCGGCGGCTGGGCCAGGATCGCGTCGTAGGTTGGACCGCCGCCGCGGCCCACGGTGCCGCCGCGGCCATGGAACAGGCGCAGCTTGACCCGGGCATCGGCGAACACCTGCACCAGCTTCAGTTCGGCCTGGTACAGCTCCCAGGTCGAGGTCAGGATGCCGCCGTCCTTGTTCGAGTCCGAATAGCCCAGCATGACTTCCTGCAGGCTGCCTTGCTGTTCGATCAGCGCCGCCACCAGCGGCAGCGCCATCCATTCGCCCATGATGGCGCCGGCGCGCTGCAGGTCGGGGATGGTTTCGAACAGCGGGATCACCATCACGTCGTGGCGGCCTTCGGCGGTGCGCAGCAGGCCGGTCTCCTTCTGCAGCAGCAGCACTTCCAGCAGGTCGGACACGGTCTCGGTATGCGAAATGATGTAGTTGCGGATCGCGCGCGCCCCGTAGCGCTGGCGGATCTCGCGGGCGGCGCGCAGCACGCCCAGCTCGGACTCGGCTTCCTCCGAATAGCTTTCGTAAGGCGTGTACAGCAGGCGCGGCTGGGCCAGTTCTTCCAGCAGCAGTTTTCGCTTGGCGTCTTCGTCCAGTGCGGCATAGTCGGCCTGGACGCCGGCCCGCGCGAACAGCTCGGCCAGCACGCGCTCGTGCACGTCCGAAGTCTGGCGCATGTCGAGCGAGGCCAGGTGGAAGCCGAAGATCAGCGCCGCGCGCATCAGGCCCTGCAGGCGCGGCTTGACCAGGATGGCGCCGAAATTCTGCTCCAGCGAATCGGCCACCACCTGCAGCTCGGCGTAAAAGGCTTGCGGATCGGCGTAGGGATCGGCCTGGCCGACTTCCTTGCGCAGGATGTTGGTGGCGCCGAGCGCGCGCGCGGTCGCGGCCAGGCGCGCATAGATGCCGATCAGGGCGCGCCGGTAAGGCTCGTCCTTGCGGTGCGGGGAGTGGTCGGGCGAGGCGTCGGCCAGCGCCTGCAGGTGCTGGGTCGCCGGCACCAGCAGGGTCGAGGTCGACAGCTCGGCCCCCAGCGCATGCACTTCGTCCAGGTAGAAATCGAAGACGGTGGTGGCCTGGCGCACCAGCGCGCGCTGCATCGTCGCGGCGTTGACGTTCGGGTTGCCGTCGCGGTCGCCGCCGATCCAGCTGCCCATCTGCATGTAGGCGGCGTCATGGAGTTGCGCCGGGTCGCTGCCGAAATGCTCGGCCAGCTCGTCGCCGATGTCTTCGTACAGGGCCGGCAGCTCGCGCAGGAAGGTCATGCGGTAGTAGGACAGGGCGTTCTCGATCTCGTCGGCCACGGTCAGCTTTTCGTAGCGCAGCATGCGCGTCTGCCACAGCGTCGCGATACGCGCCTGCAGCAGCTGCAGATTGCGCCTGGCCTCTTTCGGCGTCTGCGGCAGGTCGCGCTCGGCCAGCAGGCGCGCGATGTCGTGCTCGGCATCCAGGATGCTCTTGCGCTGGACTTCGGTCGGGTGGGCGGTCAGCACCGGGGAGATCAGGGCGTCGCGCATGAAGGTCTCGACCGTGTCCTTGTCGACGCCGGCTTCCTTGATGCGTTCCAGGGCAAAGGCGACGGTGGAGGCATGCGGCCGGGCGCCGCGCAGCAGGTGGGCGCGGCGGCGGCGTATGTGGTGCTGGTCCTCGGCGATGTTGGCGAGGTGCGAGAAATACGAAAACGCGCGCACCACCGACAGGGTCTGGTTGCGCGACAGTTTCTTCAGCAGCGTGGTGAGTTCCTCCCCGGCCGCCGGGTCGTCCCAGCGGCGGAAGCGCACGGCGGTCTGGCGCACGGTTTCGACCACGTCGAATACTTCGTCGCCTTCCTGCTCGCGCACCACGTCGCCGAGCAGGCGGCCGAGCAGGCGGATATCTTCCTTCAGGGGTTCATCCTTGTCGCCGGCGGCGTCGACTTGGGAGGATGCTTGCAGATCAGGTACGGCGGATTTGTTCATGATCGACCACAGGTTGAATTGTTGGGAGCAGTTGTCAGGCGCTCTGACTTATCGCTATTGTTCCTGCTGATGTTCTTGCTGAGCGGCGGGCGGTCGGCCACGGTCCGCTGCGGGGGCGCATGCTAAAATTTATGATCTCAGGCAGGCGCTTGCCGGCGCTGGCCGATCCAGGCACAACGACAGTGAAAGAAACCGTTTTGAACTCTACGACGACGCAGCGCGCTCCAGCGCACGCATCTGCAGAATTACCAGCGAAGCTGATTATCGCATCGCGCGAGAGCCGCCTCGCCATGTGGCAGGCCACGCACGTGCGCGACCGCCTCGCGGCATTATATCCGCAGTGTCAGATCGACATCCTCGGCATGACCACCCGCGGCGACCAGATCCTCGACAAGACCCTGTCCAAGGTCGGCGGCAAGGGCTTGTTCGTGAAGGAACTCGAAGTGGCGCTGGCGGAAGGCCGCGCCGACCTGGCCGTGCACTCGCTCAAGGACGTGCCGATGGACTTGCCGGACGGCTTCCTGCTGTCCACCGTGCTCGAGCGCGAAGACCCGCGCGACGCCTTCGTCTCCAACGACTACGACAGCCTGGCCGCGCTGCCGCCGGGCAGCATCGTCGGCACCAGCAGCCTGCGCCGCCAGTCGCTGATCGCGGCGCGCTATCCGCAGTTGGTCATCAAGCCGCTGCGCGGCAATCTCGATACCCGCCTGGGCAAGCTCGACCGCGGCGACTACGCCGCCATCATCCTCGCCGCCGCCGGCCTCAAACGCCTGGGCCTGGAGCGCCGCATCCGCGCTTACCTGTCGACGGAAGACAGCCTGCCGGCCGCCGGCCAGGGCGCGATGGCGATCGAGATCGTGGCCGGCAGCCGCAGCGACGGCGTCGACCTGGCCGCGCTGCTGTCGCCGCTGAACCACGACGCCACCCTGCACGCGGTGACGGCCGAGCGCAAGGTGTCCAAGATGTTCGGCGCCAGCTGCCAGATTCCGCTGGCGGCGCACGCGACCGTCGACGGCGCCGGGATGCACCTGCGCGCGATGGTGGCGACGCCCGACGGCCGCCGCAGCGCCTACGCCGAAGCCTCCGGCCCGGCGGCGCTGCCCGACGCGCTGGGGGAACAGGTGGCGCGCCTGCTCGAGCAGCAGGACGCCGCCGGTATCCTGGCCGAGTGCCGGGCCGACGCTGCCGCCGCGCCCGATGCCTGAGATGGCGTCCGCGCCCGCGGTCGTGATCACGCGCCCGCTGCGCCAGGCCGAGGGTCTGGCGGCGGCGGTGGCGGCGCTGGGGCGCAGGCCGGTCATCCTGCCGCTGCTGGAAATTGCGCCGGCCGAAGACCAGGCCGGCCTGGCGCGCATGTTCGGCGGCCTGCACGACTATGCATTGGTCGCCTTTGTGTCGCCCAATGCCGTCGATGCCGCCTTTGCGCATATTCCTCGCTGGCCGGACGGGGTGGCGATCGCGGTGGTGGGGGAGGGCAGCCGCCAGGCCCTGGCGCGTCATGGCGTCGACGCCACCCGCGTCACCATTCATTGCCCGCTCGATCCGGCGCGCAGCGATTCCGAGCAGCTGCTGCAGGCGCTCGACCTGGCCCTGCTGGCTGGCCGGCGCGTGCTGGTGGTACGCGGCGACGGCGGCCGCGAATTGCTGCCGGACGCCCTGCGCGCGGCCGGTTGCGCGGTCGAGACGGTGGCGGCTTACCGGCGCGCAGTGCCGGCCCTGGATGGGGCGCTGGCGGCGGCGCTGAATGGCTTGCTGGCCCAGCGCAACGACTGGATCGTGACCAGTTCGGAAGCGCTGCGCGGCCTGGCGGCGATGGTTTCCAGGCTTGATGGCGAAGCAAGTGTGGCAAAATTGCAACGCCAACACCTGATCGTACCCCATGCCCGCATCGCCGATACGGCACGGGCACTGGGTTTCGCCGACGTCACCCTCACCGGCTCGGGCGACGAGCGTTTGCTTGCCGCGTTACAATCATGAGCATGAACGAATTGCCCAACAATCCAGAGAAACCGAACACGGGCGCGTCGCTGGCGCCGGACAGTTATCCGCCGACTGCAGCGGCCAATGCACCCACGGGCGGTCCTGCCCTGGGCCCGCGCGTGCCCGAGGCATCCGGCCTGGGCGGCTTGTTGAACAAGCCGCAAAACCTGGCCATCCTCGCCCTGGCCGTGCTGCTGGCGCTGCAGACCTGGTCGACGCACAGCCGCTTCAACAAGCTGCGCGAGGAAGTCGCGCGCACGTTGCAGAAGGACAATGCCTCGAACGCCGAGACCGCGCAACTGGTGCGCGATACCCAGGAAACCGCCAAGGAATTGCAGGTCAAGGTGGGCGTGCTGGAAAGCCGCCAGAGCGAATCCCAGAGCCAGCAGGCGGCGCTTGAACAGATGTACCAGGACGTCTCCAAGAACCGCGACGAATGGGCGCTGTCCGAGATCGAGCAGGTGCTGTCCACGGCCAGCCAGCAGCTGCAACTGGCCGGCAACGTGCAGGGGGCCCTGATCGCGCTGCAGAACGCCGACCGCTCGCTGTCGCGCTCCGACAAGCCGCAATTCATCACGATCCGCCGCGCCATCGCGCGCGACATCGACAAGCTCAAGGCGCTGCCCTCGGTCGACCAGGCCGGCATCGCCCTGCGCCTGGACAACGTGATCGGCCAGATCGACAACTTGCCGCTGCTGGCCGACGAAAAGCCGGCCGAGCCGCAGGCGCCGCGCCGTGTGGCGGCCGCGCAGGGCAAGGCTGCGCAGGGCAAGGCTGCCGGTGCTGCTTCGGTTCCAGCTACGGCGCCGGCGCCGGACATGGGCCTGGGCCAGCGCGTCACCGAGACCTGGCGCAACTGGAGCAACGAGATGTGGGACGACATCCGCCAGCTGATCCGGGTGCGCACGGTGGACACGCCGGAAGCGCTGATGCTGTCGCCCAGCGAATCGTATTTCGTGCGCGAGAACCTGAAGCTGCGCCTGCTGAACGCGCGCCTGGCTCTGTTGTCGCGCAACGAAGGCACGTTCCGCGACGATATCGGCTCGGCCCAGCAGATGCTGCTCAAGTACTTCGACGTGCGCGCCCGCTCGACCATCGCCGCCCAGTCCATGTTGCGCCAGGTGCAGGCGAACAACGTATCGATCGACGTGCCGGACCTGTCGGAGAGCTTGACCGCCGTGCGCAATTACAAATCCAAGTCCTGAGTCCCGACGATGCGCTTACTCCTCTGGTTAGTCGCCCTGATGGCCGCGGCGATCGGCATCGCCGTGACCGCGCGCTTCAACCCCGGCAACGTGGTGTTCTTCTACCCGCCGCACCGGATCGATTTGTCGCTCAACCTGTTCGTGGTGCTGGCGGCGCTGCTGTTCCTGGTGGTGTATGGCCTGGTGCGGGCGGTGCGCGCCACCCTCGGCATGCCGAAGCAGGTGGCCGCCTACCGCTACCGCAGGCGCGAACGTGACGCCAACCGCGGCCTGCGCGAGGCCCTGAAAGCCTTGTTCGAAGGCCGCTTCGGCCACGCCGAAAAGGCCGCGATGCGCGCCGCCGACCTGCCCGAGAATGCCGGGCTGGCGGCCCTGATCGGCGCCCGCGCCGCCCACCGCATGCGCGAACCGGCGCGGCGCGACGCCTGGCTGGCCGGGATCGCGCACGACGCCAATCTCAAGACCGCGCGCCTGATGACGGTCACCGAACTGCTGGTCGACGAGCACAAGCCGGAAGCCGCGCTGGAAGCGGTGGCCGAACTCAACGCCAGCGGCCAGCGCCACATCCACGCCCTGCAGTGGGCCATGAAGGCCAACCAGCAGGCGCGCAACTGGCCCGAAGTGCTGCGCCTGGTGCGCATCCTGGACAAACGCAACGCCCTGCATCCGGCGCTCTCGCGCCGCCTGCGCGAACTGGCCTGGGAAGCGCTGCTGTCCGAGGGCGGCGTGGATCCGGAATCGATCCGCCGCGTATGGGCCGGGGTGCCGGCCGCGGACCGCATCCAGCCCAAGATCGCCGCGCGCGCCGCCACTGCCTTCAATGCGCGCGGCCTGCACGACGAGGCGCGCGTGATCGTCGAAGATGCGCTCAAGGCCGGCTGGGACGAGCGCGTCGTGCGCGCCTACCGCGACGCCGCCGGTCCGGAAGGCTCGCCCACGCTGCTGGCCCAGATCGAACGCTGCGAAGCCTGGCGCCGCGCCCATCCGAACGATGCCGAACTGGCGCTCACCCTCGGTTCCCTGTGCCTGCGCCAGAAGCTGTGGGGCAAGGCCCAGCGCTACCTGGAAGGGGCGCTGCCGGATGCGCTGTCGCCGGCGCTGCTGCGCGAGACGCACTTGAAGCTGGCCCAGTTGCACGAAGCCCTGGGGCAGCAGGAAGAGGCGAACCGCCATTACCGGCTGTGTGCGCTTGCCGATCTGATGTGATCGGACATAAATGGAGCGTGAAACATAATTTGATCTGATGCCATGTTTTGAAATTATGTTTCACCTCTTACGCATCATGCGCTGACCCGCGAACCTTGTGCGGCGCACAAGCCTGGGGCGATTCGCTATAATGCTTCTTTTATTGTTTTCCCAGCAACCGTTTCCCCAGCAAACAAGGACTAGCATGAGCCTGAATAACGTCAACGCCGGCCGCGATGTGCCAAACGATTTCAACGTCGTCATCGAGATCCCGATGAACGCCGATCCGGTCAAGTATGAAGTGGACAAGGAATCGGGCGCGATCTTCGTCGACCGCTTCATGGGCACCGCCATGCACTACCCGTGCAACTACGGCTACATCCCGGACACCGTCGCCGACGACGGCGACCCGTGCGACGTGCTGGTCATCACCCCCTTCGCCCTGATCCCGGGCGTGGTGGTGCGCTGCCGCGTGCTGGGCGTCCTGAAGATGACCGACGAAGCCGGCGGCGATTCCAAGATCCTGGCCGTGCCGGTCGAAAAACTGCTGCCGCTGTACAGCAACCTGCAAAAGGTCGAAGACGTCCCGGAACTGACCCTGCGCCAGATCCAGCACTTCTTCGAGCACTACAAGGACCTGGAAAAAGGCAAGTGGGTCAAGGTCGAAGGCTGGGAAGGCCCGGAATCCGCCAAGCAGGAAATCCTGAACGGCGTGAAGGCTTTCCAGCAAGCCAAGCAGTAAACGTCCAGCGCACGGTTTGATGTGCGTATGGGGCCGGCACCTTTCGGGTGGCCGGCCCTTTTCGTTTCCATGTGCCGCTCATCGCCAGCCGTTCATTACCAGCCGCTCATCACCAGCCGCTCGTCACCAGCCGCTCATCACCAGCCGATATCCTGCAGCAGCGGATAGGTCAGGTCGCGCGGCGGCCTCACCTCGTGGCTGAGGTCGTCGTTGATCGACGGTTCCATCAGCTGGTTCGGCTTGGCTTCGGTGGTGTAGTGCGACACCGTCGAGCCCGGCGAATAGATGCTGGGCGTGTACAGCAGGATGCGTCCCTGGGCATCGGTGCCGGCCAGGCGGGTCGTGTTCAGGCCGAGGCTGGCGATCACGCCGGACGTGGTACGGGAGCGTCGCTGCAGGGCCGCCTTGAGCGTGGCGCCATCCGCCTGGGTGATGCGCACCGAGGGGATCGCGATCGATGGATCGCTGCCGCTCATGCCGGCGACGTCGCCCGGCTGGTTGTCGGCCACCACCATGCCGATGGCGCCGGCAGCCTGCACGTTCAGGGCCTTGGTGACGAAGTCGCAGGTGCCGCGGTCGACCAGCGCGACGTTGCCGCGCACCGCCACCGTATTCAGGTTGCTCAGCGGCGTGCAGGCCAGGCCGGTGCCACTGGCCTGGTCGATCACCGGCATCAGCTGGCCGCGCACCGGCGGATTCGACAGCGGCGGACCGAAGGAGGCATCGCCGACCTGGTAGTCGCCGGCGGCGCCACCGGCGGCGGCACCGGACACCCCCAGGTTCGAGGACGGATCCAGCACCCGCGGTACGTTGGCGGTCACGATCGGGCCGTTCCAGGAGAGGGCCCGCCACGTGACGGCCGAGGCGGCGCGCTGCGCCGGCGTGAGTTCGACCCAGGTGCGGTTCAGGCGGTTGTCCAGCAGGTAGTAATCCCAGATCGATGGCTGCTCGAGGATCTCCTCGCCGGTTTCGTCGTCCGTGAAGGTCTGGAAGCCAAGGCCGTGGGCGAATTCGTGCAGCAGCACCGTCACCAGGTCGATGCCGTCGCCGAAGTTGCGGTCCAGGCCTAGGTAGAAGCCGGAGCCAGGCAGGCAGTCGGGAAAAAGGCCGAGGCGCGAATTGAAGCGCGCGATGATGTGCGGCTCGCCCGGGGTCGCGACGTCGGTGCCGGCCAGCTTGCTGGCCAGCGCGCTCGGATACCAGGTGTTGGCGCGCGGCGCGTTCGGGAAGTCGGACCAGATCTCATTGGCGCCGGCCGAGCCCAGCACGGCGCTGGTGGCGTTGCAGGACAGCGGCACGAAGGAAGCGCCGATGCGAATCGGCACGCTGCTGTCGAGGGTGGCACCCCAGATGTCGGCGGCGCGCTGGAAGGCATTCAGGCGCTGCTGGCCGAGCGTGGTGCCGGGGTTGCCGCCGACCGGCGCGGCCGGGGTCGGGTCGTTGAAGCCGACGCCCGGTTCGTTCAGGTTGACGATTACGATGGTGGCGGCGGCGTGGGCGCTCGAGGCACCCACGGCGAGCGCGCCGCAAGCCAGGGCAAGGACCACACCGACGCTGGCGGCGCCGTTGGCAAGGCGCTGCAGGCGCGACGGCGCGCCGGCGGACGAATCAGCGGACTTCATGGGCATGCTCCTTGTGCTGGACAGCGGCTGCGGGATTGGATGGCGACGCGCTGACGGCATCCAGCGCCCCGCTGGCGGCGGCTTCGCCATGCAGGCATTCACCGTTCAGCTTGCCATCGGCGCCCCGCGTGACGACTTCGTAGACCATGCTCTTTTCGCCGAGGCGCACGCCGCGGGCGCCGTCGTGGCGCGGGGCCAGGGCTTGCGGCTGCGGCGTGGGTGCGGCGCGGCCGGCGGCAGCGGCGGCCGGGGCGCGCACGCGCAGCGCCTTCAACTCGTCGGCGGTCGGTGCGCGCATCTTGCCGGTCTGGGCGTCGCGCACGGCGACCATGCCTTGCTGGCTGGCCTGCTCGGCGCGGCGCCGCTCCTGGTTCTGGTTCTGGTCCTGGTTCTGGTCCTGGTTCTGGGCCTTGGCGTTCAGCGAGAACAGGGCAAGCGCGCACAAGGCGCCCATGGCGCTGGCGTTCAACATTGTTTGCTTGGACATGATGGGTCTTCCTTTCACGATTGCTGCCGGCGGCGCAGCAGGCCGAATCCGCCCAGGCCCATGGCCAGCATCATCCAGGCCGAGGGCTCCGGCACCGCCGTCACCACGCTGACCGAATCGAGGCCGACATAGTTCACGAGGTCGGCGGGGCCGGTGTAGTGGAAGGCAAAGCGCACCGGGCCGTCGAGCGCGAAATTGGTGTTGAACAGGGCCCAGTCTTCCGGATAGCCGCCGGTATTGCCGACGATGGTGACCACGCCCGTGAAATCGGCCGGATCGATGCTGCTGCCAGTCGACCAGTAGACTTCCAGCTGGTCATTGAGGTTGAGGCCGGGCACGGCCTGGTGGCGCGTGTAGAAGCTGATGTCGGTGATGCCAGACAGATTGAGGACCGGCGTGATCAGCCAGTTGTCGACGTTGCCGCTGCCGTTGGCGGCGCTCAGGTAGCTGACCCCGGCATACGAATCGGCTGGTCCTGAATAGGCGGGAAAGACGCCGGGGTTGCCCTGGAACCAGCCGTTCCCGGCCGGTACGCTGTTGTTGACCTGCACCCATCCGTTCAAGGCGCCGACATCGTTGAAGCCTTCGTTCAGGACGACGACGCCGGACGTTTGCGCCGCTGCGGAGCCGAATGCCGCCAGCGACAGCGCCGCTGCCGCATACAAGGTTTTCGCGTGTTTCATGGAAAGCCCTTTCATGGAAGCCAGTAGGATGGTGGACTGCTCGCGCTGGCTCATCGACGAGACCATTGATGGGCTAATCTTATGAGCCGAATGACAACTAGCCTTGATCTTCAGCTAATGGTTGGGCCGGACACGCGAGGTATTGTCGGGCGGGACTGGCGGGGGCGTGAGACGGGCTTGAAGAAGGCGGGCGGCAAGGCGGATTCGGGTGGATGCGGGATATCCACCCGACAAAGTGTTGGATGTGCGAGAAAAGTCAGCGGCGGAGTCAGCGCCGGACAATGCGCCGCATGCGCAGCTTGCCGACGATTCCGATCGGGAAGAAATAAATCGACAGGATGAAGAACACGCCAAGCCACAGCATCCAGCGGTCCGGATGCAGGACCGCCGCCAGGACAGGCACGCCGGCCAGCGCCTCCGAGGCTTGTCCCATCACTGCCTTGAGGTAGTTCTGGGCCAGGATGAACAGGGTTGCGCCGACCACCGCACCATACAGGGTGCCCATGCCGCCGATGACGACGATCAGCAAGATATCGGTCATCACTTCGAAGCCGAGCGAGGTCTTTGGGCCGACGTAGCGCAGCCACAAGGCCATCAGCGCGCCGGCCAGTGCGGCCACCACGGCCGCCAGTACGTTGGCCCAGACCCGGTAGACCACGGTGCGGTAGCCGAGCGCCTCGGCGCGGAATTCGTTTTCGCGGATCGCCTGCAGCACCCGCCCGAACGGCGAGTTCACCAGGCGCAGCAGGAACAGGAACAGCAGCACGCAGCCGAAGAACACGATGTAATAAGTGATGACCTTGCCATCGACCGCGCGTCCGAACAGTTCGGTTTCGAACAGCGTGAAGCCGGGCGTCAGCAGCTCGGGCACACCGAAGGTGCGGCCATCCTCGCCGCCCGTGAAATCCGAGAGCTGCGACGCCAGCACCGCGAACGAGGACGCCACCGCGAGGGTGATCATGGCGTAGAAGATGGCACGCACGCGCAGTGCGAACAAGCCGATCACCAGCGCCAGCGCCACCGTCAGCACCAGCGCCAGCGCCAGGCCGGCCAGCGCCACGCCCCAGGTCGGCTCGTCGACGCGGGCCAGCGCGATGCCGATGCCGTAGGCGCCGATCCCGTAGAACATGGTGTGGGCAAACGAGACGATGCCGGTATAGCCCAGCAGCAAATCGTAGGAGGCGACCAGCACGATGTAGATGCAGATCGTGGCGGCCGTGTTCAGCGGACGCGCACCGGAAAACAGGAAGGGCGCCAGCAGCAGCCCGAGCACGATCGCGACAAGGATCGCGCCCAGCAGGCGGCTGCGCGGCATGTCGTTGGAAAGAAGTTTCATGAGCATCTCAGCCCCGCGATGTCGGATACAGCCCGGCCGGACGCCACAGCAGGATGGCGATCATCAGGATGATGTTGGAGACCAGCGCCACCTTCGGCGCCAGGAAGCCGGCGTAGTTGGCCGCCAGCGCCATCAGCAGGGCGCCGATGAAGCAGCCGCCGACCGACCCGAGGCCGCCGATGATGATCACGATGAAGATCATCACCGTGATGTCGGCGCCCATCGCCGCCGTCAGGGTTTCCTTGTACAGGCCCCACATCACGCCGCCCAGGCCGGCCAGCGCGGAACCGGCTGCGAACACGGCCACGAACAGGCGGCGGATGCGGTAGCCCAGCGCCTCGACCATGTCGCCGTTCTCGACGCCGGCGCGGATCAGCAGGCCGATCCGGGTGCGGTTGAGCGTCAGCAGCATGGCGGCGAACACCAGCAGCCCGACCACGACCGCCAGCAGCCGGTACTTCTCGATGGCGGCGTCGCCCAGGAAGAAGGCGCCGCGCAGTGCGGCCGGCAGCGGCAGCGGCAAGGCATCGGCCCCCCATATTACGTTGATCAATTGTTCCGAGACGATCATGGCGCCCATGGTGATCAGGATCTGTTTCAGGTGCTGGCCATACACCGGCATGATGATGACGCGCTCGAAGGCCCAGCCCAGCAGGCCGGTGACCGTCATCGCCAGCAGCACGGCCAGCCCGAGGGCGCCTAGGTTGGCCGCCAGCGAATCGGCCTCCAGCCAGCCGCGCATCGGCAGCAGCACCAGGGTGGCGCTGAAGGCACCTACCGACACGAAGGCGCCATGGCCGAAGTTCAGCACGTTCATGAGGCCGAACACCAGGGTCAGGCCGCTGGCCATGATAAAGATCATCATCCCCATCGCGAGCCCGGCCACGCTCAGGGTGATCCAGGTCGGGAAGCTGACGAAGGGAAGGGCCGCCAGCATCAGCAGCGGTACCAGCAGCACGGGCGCGACGTCGCGCCGCGCCGCAGGCAGGGGGGCTTCCACCGGGGCGGTGCGGGCGATGGGGAGGGGAGCGGTCACGGTAGATGGCTTCATGAAGTTATTGATGCGAATCCAGCGACAGCCCGAGCAGGCGCTGCTGCAGCCCTTCGTCGCCAGCCAGGTCTTGCATGCATCCGGCGTGCACGATGCGGCCATCGTCCATCACGCCGACGCTGTCGCCCAGGCTGCGGACAAAATTGAAGTTCTGTTCGACCAGCAGGATGGTGGTGCGGGTGTCCTTCAGTTCGCGGAAGGCCGCCACCAGACTGTGCACGATGGCCGGGGCCAGGCCCTTGGTCGGCTCGTCGACCAGCAGCAGCTGTCTCGGTTCGACGATGGCACGCGCGATCGCCACCATCTGCTTCTGGCCACCGGACAGATTGCCGGCCGGGTAATTCCAGAATTTTTTCAGGGCCGGAAAGAAGCCGCAGACCCAGTCCACGCGCGCCGAGTCCAGCGGAGCCTCGCGCGCCGCCAGCACCAGGTTCTCGCGCACGGTCAGTTCGGAAAACACGGCCATGCTTTCCGGAACGTAGGCGATGCCGGCGCGCGCGATGTCGGGCGTGGCCAATCTGGTGATGTCGCGGCCGTCGAACACGATGGACCCGGCGCTCGCCTTCCACAGGCCCATGATGGTGCGCAGGGTGGTGGTCTTGCCGGCGCCGTTGCGACCCAGCAGGACGACCAGGCCGCCGCGCGGCACGGCCAGGTCCACGCCCTGCAGGATGTGGTACTGGCCGATATGGGTGTGGACGCCGGACAGCGTCAGGATCGGATCACTCATGGAGGGCCTCCGGCGCGCCGAGATAGGCCTCCTGCACGATGGCCGATTGCATGACCTCGGCCGGCTTGCCGTCCGCCACCAGGCTGCCGTTGTGCAGCACGACGATGCGGTCGGCAAGCGCGCGCACCACGTCCATCTTGTGTTCGACCAGCAGCACGGTACGCTGGCGCTCGGCCTTCACCTGCTGGATCAGGTCGAGCACGATCGGCACCTCGTCCACGCTCATGCCGGCAGTCGGCTCGTCGAACATCATGATCTGCGGCTCGAGCGCCAGCAGGATCGCGACTTCGAGCTTGCGCTGGTCGCCATGCGACAGCATGCCGACCCAGGCATCGCGCTTGCCCGCCATCGCCACCCGTTCGAGGTAATGTTCGGCGCGCGCGATCACTTCCCGGTGGCCGGACCACAACGAGAACATCGAGAGGCCGATGCCGGCCCGGCTCTGCACTGCCAGGCGCACGTTTTCCAGCACCGTCAGGTGCGGAAACAGGTTCGTGAGCTGGAAGGCGCGGCCGATTCCCAGCCGGGTGCGCCGCGCGGCGCCAAAGCGTGTGACGTCCTGGCCATGCACCAGGATGCGCCCGGACGTGGCCGGCAGCTGGCCCGACACCAGGTTGAAATAGGTGGTCTTGCCGGCGCCGTTCGGCCCCACGATCACGGTCAGCGTACCGGGATGGAAATCGGCCGAGACGCCGTTCACCGCGACGTGGCCGCCGAAGCGGACACTCAGATCGCGGGTCGACAGCGACGGCTGCCCGGCCTGCGCGCCATGGGTGTCGTGCATGGGATGCGTGGCTTGCGTGTCCATGTCAGCGCTTGTTCTTGACCGGCAGCGGCATGTCGCTGACCGGAATCTCGCGCACCAGCTCCAGCAAGTCCCATTCGTTCTTCTGGTCCTTCTTGATGCGGAAGTGGTACATCGGCTGCAAGGCCTGGTGGTCTTCCTTGCGGAAGCTCATGGTGCCTTTCGGCGTTTCGAAGCTCATGCCTTCCATCGCCAGCGCCAGCTGGTCGCCGTTGCCGGTCGGGACCTTCTGCAGCGCCGCCACGACGGCGCCGGCCGCCGCCATGCCGCCGGCAGTGAACATGTCCGGCGGGGTCTTGTAGCGTTTGGTGTGCTCGGCCACCAGCCAGTCGTTCATCTTGTTCTTCGGGAAACCGTAGTAATAATAGATGGCGCCCTCGGTGCCGGCATAGGCTTTCCAGGTCTTCATCACCGGCAGGGTGTTGCCGCCCGGGGCCAGGATGATGCCGTAGCGCTCGGGCTTCATGTCGGCGATCTTGCTCATCGGGTTGGGGCCGGCCCAGACGATGGCCAGGATGCGCGGCTGCGGTTTATCCTTCAGCGCATCGAACAGGCGCTGGGTCGGTGCCGTGAAGTCGGTGGACGCGGCCGGCGCGTATTCCTCGTGCACGACCTTGACCTTGCTGCCGGTCGACGCCAGCGCCTCCTTGCCCGACTTGATGGCGTCGCGCCCGAAGGCGTAGTCCTGGGTCAGGAAGGCGACGCTGCCGCCCTTGAGCGTGGAGGCTGCCGCCATGGCATCCTGCATCGAGCTGCGTGCGGTGCGGAAGATATACTTGTTCCACCTGGCGCCGGTGATCTCGTCGGCCACGGCCGGTTCGACGATCAGGACTTTCTTGTATTCCTGGGCCACCGGCAGCATCGCCAGCGCCGAGCCGGACGAGGTGGTGCCGACGGCGATGTCGACCTTGTCGTCGCCATAGGCTTCGGCAAGCAGGGTGCGCCCGAGGTCGGGTTTGCCCTGGTCGTCCTTGACGATCACCTTGATCTTACGGCCGTTGATTTCCATCTTGCCGCCGGTAAGGTATTCCAGGCCGAGCATGAAACCGGTCTCGGTCTCGCGGGCATAGGCTTCCAGCACGCCGGTCTTGCCGGCGATGAGGGCAATCTTCAGGTCGGGGGCGGCGAGGGCGCTGCCGCCGGCACCCAATGCGAATGCAGCAAGCAGGATGGTATACACGGGTTTGATATGGGGCATGTTGTCTCCTTTATTCTTGTGTGATTACGGAAGGCGCGCCAGGAAGGCGCGGATCGCTTCCCAGGCCGCCGGCTCGGTGAGCATCGGTGCGTGGCCGACGTCCGGTACCTCGACATAGTCCAGAGCCGGCGCGTTTTTCCGCATCCATGCGGCCTGGGTCGGTTCGAGCAGGTCGGACAGGGCGCCGCGCACCAGCAGGGTCGGCCGCGCGTGCACCAGCCGCCGGAAGCCCTTGCGCAGCGCCGGCGAACTGATTTTTAGTTTACCTTTTTGCAAGGTGTTCGCAATAGCCGGGTCGTAGCGCGGCAACAGCCGGCCGTCCGCGTCCTGGCCGAAGGCACGGCGCGCCCAGCTCACCCACTCGTCCTCGCCGTAGCCCGGAAATGCAGCCTGGTTAATGCCGCGCACATAGGCGGCTGCCTCATCCCAGGAAGACAGGGCGGTGCAGAGGCCGGCATACCCGGCGATGCGCGCCAGGCCGGTTTCGGCAATCACCGGGCCGATGTCGTTCAGGACGGCGCCGGCGATGCGATCGAGGTGGTCCAGCGCCAGCGTCATCGTGATCAGGCCACCCATCGAGGTGCCGATGAAGATCGCACGTTCGATGGCCTGTTGCTGCATCAAGACGGCGACGTCGGCGGCGTAGACCGCGGGTTTGTAGTTGTCGGGATTGGGATCCCGGTCGGAATCGCCGCGTCCACGCACGTCGAGCGCCAGCACGCGCCGCGACAGGCCGGCGATGCGCGGCGCCAGTTCGTCGAAGTCGGACGCGTTGCGGGTCAGGCCGTGGATGCAGATGACCGGCAGGCGTGCCGGGCCGGTCGCGCCCGCCGCATAGTCGCGTGCGTGCAGGCGCAAGCCGTCTTCGCTGGTGTAGCTGATGTCGGTGTAGGTGCTCATGTCTCGATGCGGCCTGCCGGTCGATGGCGCAGCTCAGAACTTCAGGTTCAGCGTGGCCCGGACGGTGCGCGGATCGCCGTAATACGCCGTCACCGTGTTGAAGAATCCGGAGAAGTTGTAGCCGGCCACCTTGTAGCGCTTGTCGGCCAGATTGCGGCCGTGCAGCCCGACCTGGATCTTGCGGTCGGTGCTGGTCCAGACCACGCCCGCATCCCACAGTGCATAACCGTCCTGGGCCAGCGCCAGGTTGCCGGGGATGGTCGCGTCCAGCGCGGGGACGCCGGTCGGGCGGGCGATCTCGGTCTGGTAGACCTTGCTCTTGTACGACACGGCGGGTGAGACGCTCAGCGTACCGGCACGGCCGGCGATTGCCAGTGGCCAGTCGTAGTTCAGTGCCAGGCTGGCGGCGTTGCGCGGCGTGTTCTGGAATTCGGTGCTGGCGGCGATGTTCACCAGGGTGGGGCCGTTGGCGACGAACCATTCCTTGTACTCGGCGTCGATGTGGCTGTACATGGCGCTCACGCTGAGGGCGTTCGTCAGGTAGGCGACGGCTTCCAGCTCCAGGCCCTTGATCTTGGCCTTGCCGGCATTGGTCAGGGTGCCGGCGAAGCCGTTCACGCTGCCATTTGCGGCAAAGGTCGGGATCGACCCGGGAATCTGGACGTTCTTGTAGTCGGTGTAGAAGACCGCGGCATTGGTCTGCAGGCGGCCGCCGTTCATCGACGATTTCAGGCCCACTTCGACGCTGCTGACTTCTTCCGGGTCGACGCCGCGGCGCTTCGCCAGCGAGGCCGGGCTGTTCGGGCCGCCGGTGGAGCTCAAGTCCATGCGCGGGTCGAACATGCCGCCCTTGAAGCCCTTGGCCCAGGTGGTGTACACATTATGTTCCGGCGCCAGCTTCCAGCCGAAGCCGACCTTGGGCGTGAACTTCTTGTCGGTGCGGTCCAGCTCGTCCTTGCCGAGATCGGTGTTCGGGACCCCGGCGATGATCGCGGCCGGATTGCCCAGGTTAGGCGAGCCTGCCAGGCCCAGGTAAGTGGCCTTGAAGATGTCGGCGCGGCGCTGGTCGCTGGTGTAGCGGCCGCCGGCGGTGACGCTGAAGGTGTCGGTCAGGCTGTAGCTGGCATCGACGTAGGCGGCCCAGGTCCTGGTGTCGATGTCGTCGCGGGTCAGCAGCGACAGGCCGCCGAGGGCGTTGTACAGCACGTCGAACTCGTTGAAGGCATTCGCCTTCATGGCGAACACGCCGGCCACGCCCTGCAACTTGGCGCCGGTGTAGGTCAGCTGGAATTCCTGGCTGGTCTGGCGGTCGCTGTAGATCGACGGCGCTTCCCACAGCGGCGTTGGCAGCGAGTCGAAATCGATAGGCGCATACGACTTGGATTTGCGATGGGCGCTGATCGACTTGATCGACAGGGTCGGGTCGATCGCGTATTCGAGCAGCAGCGAGATGCCTTCGGTGGTGACCTCCTGTTCGTGGCCGTTGACCGCATACAGGTTGGCACGGGTGTCGTATTCGCCCGACAGCGGCGCCTGGTTCGCCGGCGCCGGTCCCGGCGTCAGGCGGTAACCCTGCTTGGCTTCGGATTTGTCGACCGTCTTGTCGGCGGTGAAGCGCGCGAACAGATCGCTGTTGGGGACCAGCTCGGCGCTGAAGCGTCCGGCCACCACGTCCTTGTCGTAGTTGTCGCGGCCATTCAGGACATTGCGGCTGAAGCCATCGCGGTTGAAGGTGCCGACCGTCGCGCCCAGGCGCAGGATACTGGAGACAGGGGCGCTCCCCTTGAGCACGAGGTCCTTCTCGCCATGGTTGCCGACCGTCGCCTTGATGTCGAAGGTGGGCTTCGCCGCCAGCTTGCGGGTCACGTACTTGACTGCGCCGCCGATCGTGTTGCGGCCATACAGCGTGCCCTGGGGTCCGCGCAGCACCTCGATGCGTTCGAGGTCGTAGATATCGGTCAGCGCGCCTTGCGGACGGGCCAGGTAGACGTCGTCGAGGTAGATGCCGACGCCCTGTTCGTAGCCGGCGACCGGGTCTTGCTGGCCGATGCCGCGGATGTAGGCGGTGAGGGTGGTGTTGGTGCCGCGCGAAGCCTTGAGCGTGGTGTTCGGTACCTTCTCGGTCAGCGCGGCGATATCGGGAATGGCCTGCTTTTCCAGCTCGGCGCCGGACAGCGCGGTGACCGAGCCGGGCACGTCCTGGATCAGTTCGGCGCGGCGGCGGGCGGTGACCACGACCTGGTGAGTGTTGCCGTCGGCCGCTGCCGATGCGGTGTCGGCGCCGTCCTGCGCATGGCCCGTCCCGGGAACCCCGCCATACAGCGCCAGCAGGGCGGCGGTGGACAGGGCGGATCGGTTCAACAGATTCAGTTTCTTGCTGTTAATACGCATTGCTGTCTCCTGATATTGTTGTGGTGTCATGCGTTCAGGTACTTGCGCACGCACCGCAGTGTGCATCGGATGAATTTGGCTGAAAAGACAAGACTGCGCCCACCGGGTGTGCAAATTTGCACAGCCCTATGCACCGCTCGGGTGCGCGTGATCGGGGGTACTGTCGAGGTCGCTTGTGGGGTTTTTGTGCACGCACAAACGGCGGCACCAAAACCTTGCAGCAGGAATGTGCACTAGTGCACAATATGTCATCTTGATAAGGAACAACTCGTCATGAACAGCCTGCCTGAGTGGACTGACCTGCGATTCTTCCTGGAGCTGGCGCGCGCCGGCACCTTGTCCGGTGCCTCGCGCCGGCTCGAAGTCGAGCACACCACAGTGGCGCGCCGCATCGACCGCCTCGAACACCAGCTCGGCAGCACCCTGTTCGACCGCTCGCGCGAAGGCTACGAATTGACCGAGATGGGCCGCACGCTGTTGCCGCATGCCGAGGCAATGGAAGGGGCAGCGCTGGCCGCCGCCGAACAGCTGGGCGGGGCCGAGGGCGCCGCGCGCGGCGTGGTGCGCCTGGGCGTGCCGGAAGTGTTCGGGGTGCGCGTGGTGGCGCCTCTGCTCGTTGGCCTGCTCGACGCCCACCCCGACCTGTCGATCGACCTGCTGGCGCTGCCGCGCTTCGCCAACCTGGCCAACCGCGAAGCCGACCTCGGCGTCATGCTCGATCCGCCTGCCACCGGGCGCTACATGGTGACGCGCCTGGCGTCCTTCCGCTTCTACCTGTACGCCTCCCCAGCCTACCTGGCGCAGCACGCGCCCATCCTGGGGCAGGCCGACCTCGAGCGCCACGACTTCGTCGACTACGTGCAGGACCGCCTGGCCAGCCGCGAGCTGTCCTACCTGAACGAACTCGGCTTCACCCCGCGGCGGCGCCTGTGCTGCTCGGGCATGACGGCCCAGATCGAAGCGGCGGCCCTGGGCATGGGCCTGATGATGGCGCCGCCCTACGCGGTACCCGAAGACGGCCGCCTGGTCCCGGTGCTGCCAGGTTTTCACGCCGAGCGCTCGTTCTGGCTGGCCGCGCCGGCCGATCTGTACCGGTTGCGCCGCGTGAAGATGGTGTGGGACTTGCTGCGCGAGCTGGCTGACAACAACCCGACGCTGTGGTGGCACCAGGCCGACATGGGGCAGGCCGCATGAGGCCGGCTACAATGCCAGCATGCCCACCAAATCGCCCATCTTCCCTGGCCCACGCACGGCGCGCGGCCTCGTGCTCGCCATCCTGCTGTCCAACGCCGACCAGGCCGGCGCCGAACCCCTGCGCGGGCGCGTGACGCTGGCCGCCATCGTCCGCGCCCTCAAGCGCAAATACCACTGGCCGATCGAAACCACCAGTTTCCCGTCGAACGCCCCCGACGGCCGGGCGACCTGGGCCACCGTCTATAGCCTGCCGCCCGAGGTGATCGCGAAGGCGCTGGATGCGCGCGGACGTGATTGGGTGAAGAGCAGCCTTGGCTGAAAACTCACCAATTTTCACATTCGCGCCGACACTTGTTGTATATATTTAACAGCCGTCAATATTGATTGCTCTAAGGAAACGCCGTTCATATACTTGCCTGCAGTTAGATGACATGCATAAGGCAATCAGATGTCCCGGCGTTTCCTTCAGCCTCTCGGCGGCCTTGCGCTCGCCACCGCCATCGCCCCGGCGGTACTCGCGCAACAGCTTCCCCAGCCACCGGCCTTACCTTCTCCCGAGCAGCGCGATAACGCGACCCTCGAATACCTGCGCCAGCAAGAGCGCGAACGCGCCCTGCGCCAGCAGCAGGAGCAAGGGCCCGACGTGCGCCTGCAAGCGCCCAGGGCGCCGGATGCCACCCGCTACGCCGACGGCGACCAGCCCTGCTTCCGCGTCGAGCGGGTACTGCTGACCGGCGAGGGCGCCGCGCTGTTCGACTGGGCGCGGGCTGCCGTCGACCGCGAAGAGGGCGGCACGCCGGATCCGATCGCCGGCCGCTGCATCGGCATGGCCGGCATCAACCTGGCGATGCGCCGGGTCCAGAACGCGATCCTGGCGCGCGGCTACGTCACCACGCGCGTGCTGGCCGAGGCGCAGAACATCAAATCGGGCACGCTGCAACTGACCGTGGTGCCGGGCCGCATCCGCCAAGTGCGCTTCGCTCCCGGTACCGATGGCCGCGCCACCAAATGGAATGCGGTGCCGGCCGCTCCCGGGGACCTGCTCAACCTGCGCGACACCGAGCAGGCGCTGGAAAACTTCAAGCGCGTTCCGACCGCCGAGGCGGATGTGCAGATCGCCCCGGCGGAAGGACCGGGCGCCCGACCCGGCGAGAGCGACCTGGTGGTGCGCTGGAAGCAGGGCACGCCCTTCCGCCTCAGCCTGAGCGTCGACGACAGCGGCGCCCGCACCACCGGCAAGCACCAGGGCAGCCTGACCCTGTCCTATGACCATTGGTGGACGCTGAACGACCTGTTCTACGTCAGCTTCAACCGCAACCTCGACAAGCCCGACGCCGGCGGCGGCACCCGCGGCCTCGTGGCGCACTATTCGATCCCCTTCGGCTACTGGCTCCTGAGCACCACTGGCAGCGACAGCAGCTACCGCCAGACCGTGGCCGGCCTGAACCAGGATTACGTCTACAGCGGCGAAAACCGCAGCCGCGAACTCAAGCTGGCGCGCCTGGTGTACCGCGACGCCTCGCGCAAGACCACGCTGTCGCTGCGCGGCTGGAGCCGCTCGTCGAAGAACTTCATCGACGACACCGAAGTGGAAGTCCAGCACCGCCGCACCGCGGGCTGGGAACTGGGCGTCGGCCACCGCGAATTCATCGGCGCCGCCACCCTCGACGCCAACCTGCAATACCGCCGCGGCACCGGCGCCGAAGGGGCTCTGCCGGCACCGGAAGAGGCGCTGGGCGAAGGCAGTTCGCGCACCGGCCTGTGGCTGGGCGACGCCAACCTGGCGGCGCCCTTCAAGCTGGGCGGACAGGGCCTGCGCTACAGCGCCGCCTGGCGCGGCCAGACCAGCCACGCACCGCTGCTGCCGCAAGACCGCTTCTCGATCGGCGGGCGCTACACCGTGCGCGGCTACGACGGCGAAAACAGCCTGCTGGCCGACCACGGCTGGGTGCTGCGCAACGAAGTCGCGCTGGCGCTTGGCGCTTCCGGCCACGAGTTCTACTACGGCCTGGACCACGGCCGCGTCAGCGGGCGCAGCGCCCCCTTGCTGGTGGCGCGCCGGCTGACCGGCATGGCCGCCGGCTTGCGCGGGCAGCTGATGCGCCTGCAATACGAGGTCTTCGCCGGCCGCCCGGTCGACAAGCCCGCCGGCTTCCAGACCGCCCGCATCACCTGGGGCTTCAACCTCGCCGCCAGTTACTGATTCCCCCATTTTCCCGATTCGCTCCTCCCAAACACCGAGGCTCGCATGAACAAGCACCTGTACCGTATCGTCTTCAACAAGCGCCGTGGCCAGCTGATGGTGGTGGCCGAAACCGCCGGCTCGCAAGGCAAGGGCGCGGCCGGCGAGACGGGGCCGGGGGCTGCGGCCGGCGGGCTAGTACACGAGCGCTTGCCGCAGGCGGCCTGGCGTCCGCTGTGCCTGGCCGTGCTGGCGGCACTGGGCACCGCGATGGCGCTGCCGGCACAGGCCCAGATCGTGGCCGACCCATCGGCGCCGGGCGGGCAGCGTCCGACGGTACTCGTGACAAACAGCGGCGTAGCGCAAGTCGATATCGCGACCCCGAGCGCGGCTGGTGTCTCGCGCAACACCTATACCCAGTTCGACATCGACAGCCGTGGTGCCATCCTCAACAACAGCCGCACCGATACCCAGACCCAGCTCGGCGGCTGGGTCCACGGCAATGGCAACCTGGCCGGCGGCAGCGCGCGCATCATCCTCAACGAAGTCAATTCCAGCAACCCGAGCCTGCTGGGCGGCTACGTCGAGGTGGCCGGACAGCGCGCGGAAGTGGTCATCGCCAACCCGGCCGGCCTGAAAATCGACGGCGGCGGTTTCATCAACGCGAGCCGCGTCACGCTCACCACCGGTACCCCGCTCATCAACGGCGGTAATCTCGAAGGCTACGCCGTGCGGCGCGGCCTGGTGACCATCGGCGGCAAGGGCCTGGATGCCTCGCAAACCGACTACACCGCGATCCTGGCGCGCGCGGTCCAGGCCAACGCCGGTATCTGGGCGCAGGAACTGCGCGTCGTCACCGGCGCCAACCAGATCGACGCCGCCCACAAGGTAACCGGCGCGGCCGCCGCCGAGGGGGCGGGACTGACGTATGCCCTCGACGTGGCGGCGCTCGGTGGCATGTACGCCGGCAAGATCATGCTGGTCGGGACCGAATCGGGCCTCGGTGTGCGCAACGCCGGCACGCTGGCTGCATCCAGCGGCGAACTGACGCTCGATGCGAATGGCTGGCTCAGCAACAGCGGCAAGCTGCAGGCGGCGGGCGCGCTCGGCCTGCGCGCGGCCGGCGACATCGCCAACAGCGGCACCGTGCGCGGCGGCACCGATGCGCTCATCACCGGCGGCGGCAACATCGGCAACAGCGGATCGGTCAGCGCGGCCGGCAACCTGGCCCTGCGTGCCGAGGGCGCGCAATCGCGCATCGACGCCGGCGCCGGATCGCTGCTGGGCAGCGGCCTGAACGCCGACGGCACCCTGGGCGGCGCAGGCGCGCTGGAAGTGCGCGCCACCGATGCGGTGACCGTGCACGGCAGCGCGCTCGCGGCCGGCGCCAGCACCCTGGCCGGCAAGACCCTGGACATCGCCGGCGCCACGCTGAATGCCGGCGCGATGGCGCTGGCGGCGAACGGCGGCGACCTGGATCTGAAGGGCACGCACATCGCGGTGGCGGGCCAGCTCGACCTGAACGCGGCCGGCGCGCTGCGCACCGATGCCGCCAGCGTCGGTGCCGGCCAGCTCGCGCTCACGGCGGCCAGCCTGTCCAACGTCGGCGGCGACATCCAGCAAAGCGGCAGCGGCGACCTGACGATCCGCCTGCCGGGCCAGATCGACAACACCGGCGGCCGCATCGCCACCAACAGCGCCAGCCTGACGCTGGACGCGCAGGCCCTGGCCAACGCCGGCGGCACCCTCAGCCACGCGGGGTCCGGCGCCTTCGCCATCAAGGCCGGCCGCATCGACGGCCAGGGCGGCACCATCGTCTCGAACGGGAAGCTCGATCTTGCCACCGCCGCCTTCGACCATCACGGCGCCAGCACCAGCGCCGGCCAGTTGAACATCCGCGCCGATACGCTCGACAACAGCGGCGGCACGATCACCCAGACCGGCACCGGCCAGGGCAGCATCGTGCTGGGCCAGGGCTTGAACAACGCCGGCGGCACGATCATCAGCGGCGGCAGCCTGGGCGTGTCCGCTGCGGCGCTGGACAACCGCCAGGGCCGCGTCAACGCGCTGGTCGGCGTGGACGTCGCGCTCGGCGGCACGCTCGACAACCGCGGCGGCAGCCTGGCCGGCGGTACGCTCGCGCTGCACGCCGGCGATGTACGCAATGCCGCCGGCGCGATCCAGGCCGTGAGCGGCGACGGCACGCTGGTCGCCGGCGCGCTCGACAACACGGCCGGCCTGGTGCGCTCCGCTGGCAGCTTCACGCTGGCAGCCGGCATGGTCGATAACCATGCCGGCGAACTAAGCGCCGGCGGCGACCTGCTGGCGCGCCTGGAAGGCGACTTCGCCAGCGACGGCCTGCTGTACGCGGGCCGCAACCTGTCGCTCGACGTCACCGGCTCGCTGGACAACACCGGTTCCATCGCAGCCCGCGGCAACGCCACCATCGCCGCCGCGCGCGTGCACAGCAGCGGCCTGCTCGGCGCCGGCCTGGACGCGCAAGGCGAGCTGGCCGGATCCGGTTCGCTTAGCGTGAGCGCCGCCGGCGCACTGGCTACCAGCGGCCAGAACGTCGCCGCCGACGGCCTGCGCCTGCAGGGCAGGTCGCTCGACCTGGCCGCCAGCACGACCACGGCATCCGACGTCGCGCTGGCCGCCGGCAGCGGCGCCATCGACACCCGCGGTGCCACCGTGTACGCGGCCGATACGCTGAACTTGAAAGGCGGCGGCCTGCACAACGCCGGCGGCCAGCTGAGCGCACGCGCACTCGACATCGACGTGGCGGCACTCGACAATGCCGGCGGCGCCATCCTGCAGGCCGGGCAGGGCAGGCTGGACCTGCACACCGGTGCGCTCGACAACCACGGCGGCCGCATCGCCGGCGACGGCACCATCGGCATCCATGCCGCCGATGTGAACAACGCCGGCGGTACGGTGTCCGGCGCCCAGGGCCTGACGCTGACCGCCGCCGACGTCGACAACCATGACGGCCAGATCCGCTCGGCATTGGGCGATGTGACGTTGGCCGCGCGCGACCTCGCCAATAACGACGGCGCCGTGTTCGCCGGCGCCAACCTGGCTACGAGCGTTCGCAACATCGATAACAGCGGCAGCCTGTACGCGGCAGGCACGCATACCCTGGCCGCCAGTGGCAGCATCGCCAACAGCGGCGTCATCGCGGCCGGCGGCGATGCAGCCATCACGGCGGGCAGCCTGGCCAACAGCCACGTGCTGGGCGCGGGCCTCAGCGCTGACGGTGTGCTGGGGCGCAGCGGCTCGCTGACGGTCACTACCGCCGGCACCCTGCAATCGGACGGCCGCAACCTCGCCGCCGGCAATGCCAGCCTGACAGGTGCTTCTCTCGACCTGGCCGGCAGCGAAACCACGGCAGCCAACGTTGCGCTGGCGGCGGCCGGCGGCGGCATCGATACCGGCGCCGCGCTGGTCAGCACGGTGGGCACCCTCAGCGCGGCTGCGGCCGGCACGCTCGCCAACCACGGCGGCGTCCTGAGCGCCGGCCAGCTCGACCTGCGCGTCGGTGCCCTCGACAACGCGTCCGGCACCATCCTGCAGACCGGCAGCGGCGACACCGCCATCCGCACCGGCCTGCTCGATAACACCGGCGGCCGCCTCGCCGTCAACAGCCGCAACCTGAGCGTGGAAGCCGATGCGCTGCGCAACGCCGGCGGCCGTCTCGAACACGCGGGCAGCGGCACCCTGCAGTTGCAGGCGGGCCCGGTCGACAACCGGTCCGGCCGCATCAGCTCATCCGGCAGCGCGGCCATTGCCACCGGCGCCTTCGACAACACCGACGGCGTGGCCAGTGCCGCCGGCGGCCTGCATTTGAACGCCGGTGCCATCGACAACAGCGGCGGCTTGCTGCGCGCGGCAAGCGGTACGCTGGCCGTCGACGGCGCCAGCCTGCTCAACACCGATGGCGAATTGAGCGCAGGCGGCGACCTGCGCGTCAGCCTTGCCGGCGACTTGCGCAGCGACGGCTTGCTGTACGCCGGCGGCGCCCAGAACCTGCATGTCGGCGGCACCCTGGACAACAGCGGCGCCATCGCATCCCTGGGCGACACCACCATCGTGGCCGGCAGCGTGAACAGCAACGGCCTGCTCGGCGCCGGCCTGGATGAAGACGGCGCGGTGCGCGCCGGCGGCAAGTTGAACGTCACCGCAGGTAGGTCTGTCGCCAGCGGCCAGAACCTGGCGGGCGGGGACCTGGGCTTCAAAGGCGGCGCGATCGACCTGTCGCACAGCGACACCACGGGCGCCAAGGTGACGCTCGATGCCGGCAATGCGGACCTGGGCACGCGCGGCGCCACCATCACCGCGAGCGGCAAGCTGGCCCTGAACGCCGGCCAGGTCGACAATGCGGGCGGCCAGCTGGAAGGCGCCATGGTGGCCGTCGAGGCGGCCGACGTCCGCAACACCGGCGGTGAGATCCGCGCGGGCGCCGCCGGCATGACGCTGGCCGTACGCGACCTCGATAACACGGCCGGCACCATCGTCGCCGGCGGCGACCTCGCCGCCAGCGCGCGCAGCATCGCCAACAGCGGCAGCATCTACGCGGCCGGCAACCAGGCCATTGCCGCCAGCGGCGCCGTGCACAGCAGTGGCGTCATCGCGGCCCAGGGCAACACCACCCTCAGCGCCGCCAGCGTGGCCAGCAGCGGCCTGCTGGGCGCCGGCGTGCGCGCCGACGGCACGCTGACCGTGGGCGGCGATTTGTCCGTGACCAGCGGCGGCGCGCTGCAGGCCGGCGGCAGCAACCTGGCGGCCGGCAATGCCAGCTTCAACGGCGCCACGCTCGATTTGTCGGGCAGCGAAACGGGCGGCGCCTCCATCCACCTGGGCGCAAGCGCTGGCCAGGTCGATACCAGCCGTGCGCTGGTGACCACCACCGGCACCCTCGCCGTCGATGCGCAGGCGAGCGGCGGCCTGCTGAATGCGGGCGGCTCCCTCAGCGCCGGCCAGCTGGACCTGCATGCGTCCGGCATCCACAACGCCGGCGGCACCATCCTGCAGACCGGCAGCGGCGACACCGCCATCGATACCGGCGCGCTGGATAATACGGGCGGCCGCCTGGCCGTCAACAGCCGCAATCTGCACCTCGGTGCGGACACGCTCAATAACAGCGGCGGGCGCATCGAACATGCCGGCGCCGGCACGCTGGACATCGCCGCCGGCACCCTGAACAACGGCGCGGGCCGCATCATCTCGAGCGGCGCGGCTGCCGTCGCCGCCACGGCGGCTTTTGATAACCTCAATGGCGTGCTGGCCGCGGCCACCGACCTGCGGCTGCGCGGCGGCGCCATCACCAACGGGGGCGGCCTGCTGCAAGCCAAGACCGGCGCCTTGACGCTGGATGCCGCCAGCTTCGCCAACGGCAACGGCGAAACCAGCGCCGGCGGCGCCATGCAGCTGAATACCAGCGGCGACTTGGGCAACGAAGGCTTGCTGTACGCCGGCGCGGCGCTCGGTCTGGACGTGGGCGGCGCGCTGCGCAGCAAGGGCTCGATCGCCGCGCTGGGCGACACCGTCATCGATGCCGGCAGCGTGCAGAGCAGCGGCCTGCTGGCGGCCGGCGTCAAGGCCGACGGCGGCTTTGCCGGCAGCGGCGACCTGCGCGTCACCAGCGCGCAATCGCTGGTTGCCACCGGCCAGAACGTCGCCGCCGGCGACGCCTCGCTGCATGCGGCCCGCATCGACCTGTCGGGTGGCGAAACGTCGGCGAAGAACCTGACGCTGGCCGCCACGGCCGGCGATATCGATACCGGTGCGGATGCCCTGGTCAAGGCGAACGGCACGCTCGCCATCACCGCGTCCGGCGCCCTGCACAACGCGGGAGGCACCTTGAACGCCGGCCGCATCGCGCTCGGCGTCACCAGCCTGGACAACCGCGCCGGCGACATCGTGCAGACCGGAAGCGGCGACCTGGCCGTGCACCTGGCAGCCCTGGACAACACCGGTGGACGCATTGCGGCCGCGGGCGGCCTGGACCTCGCGGCGACCACGCTCGACAACACCGGCGGCGAGATCCGCGGCGCCGGCGGCAACGTGACGCTGTCCGCCGACACCATCCATAACGGCACGGGCGGCAGCGTGTACGCCGCCGCCAACCTGGACACCCACACCGGCACGCTCGCCAACAGCGGCAGCCTGTACGCGGCCGGCAACCAGACCTTGAGCGCCAGCGGCGCGGTCGACAACAACGGCACCATCGCGGCGCAGGGCGACACGAGCATCGCCGCCGCCAGCCTGTCCGGCGACGCGCACGCGCTGCTGGGTGCGGGCATGCGCGCCGACGGCAGCCTGCTCGCCAGCGGCAAGCTGAGCGTCGAGACCCAGGGGCTGGCCCAGGCGCATGGGCAGAACCTGGCCGGCGGCGATGTCGCCATCCGCGCCGGCGCCATCGACCTGGCGGGCGGCCAGACCGGCGGCGCCAATGTCAGCCTGAACGCCACGAGCGGCGATGTGCTTACCTCCGGCGACGCCCAGGTCTCGACGGCCGGCACGCTGGCCATCTCGGCCAGCGGCGCCCTGGTCAACACGGACGGCATCCTGAACGCAGGCCAGCTCGCGATTTCCGCGGCCAGCATCGGCAATGCCGGCGGCACCATCGCCCAGAGCGGCAGCGGCGACACCGCGCTGGCGGCCGCCACGCTCGACAACACGGGCGGCTGGATCGGCGTCAACAGCGCCAACCTGCGCATCGACGCCGCCAAGCTCGCCAATGCCGGCGGCACCATCCAGCACGCCGGCAGCGGCACGCTGACGGTACGCGCCGGCACCCTCGACAACACCGCTGGCCACATCAATTCGGCGGCGGCCAGCGACGTCGCAGCCACCACGGCGCTGCACAACGCGGACGGCGTCATCGCCGGCGCGGCCGGCTTGCGCGTTACGGGCGGTGCCCTCGACAACGGCAATGGCTTGATGCGCGCAACCAATGGCAGCCTGGTGCTGGACGCGGCTAGTCTCGCCAGCAGCGGGGAAGTGAGCGCCGGCGGCGATTTGCACCTGACCGTGAGCGGCGACCTGGCCAACAACGGCCTGGTCTACGCCGGCGGCAACGGGACGCTCGGCGCCGGCGGTTTGCTGCAGGGTGCCGGCTCGGTCGCGGCCCTGGGCAAGCTCGACGTGCACGCCGGCCGCATCGACAGCAGCGGCTTGTTCGGCGCCGGCATGCGCGCCGACGGCAGCCTGGCCGCCGCGGGCAGCGGCAACCTGGCAATTAGCAGCAGCGGCAGCCTGAAGGCCGGCGGCGACAAGCTCGCGGCCGGCAGCGTCGTGCTGCGCGGTGCCGGCATCGATTTGTCCCATGCTTACACCAGCGACGCAGCGCGCCCGCTGACGGTGGGCACCAACATTGTCGTGGACGCTGGCGCAGGCGCCATCGACACCAGCGGCGCGGTATTGAGTACCGCCGGCGAGCTGTCGCTGTCCGGCGCTGCGCTGAGCAACCGTCACGGCGAACTGGGCGGGGCACAGGTCGGCCTGGCGGTGGCGAGCCTGGACAACGCCGGCGGCGTCATCGTCCAGAACGGCAGCGGCGACATGGCGCTGAACGTGGCCACGCTCGACAACAGCGGCGGGCGCATCACCGCCGCCAACGGCAGCCTGGGCCTCACGGCATCGAGCATTGACAACACGCAAGGCACCCTCGCGGCGGCCCGCAACCTGCGCGTCGAAGGCGGGGCCGATCTCGTCAACGAAGGCGGCAAGATCCAGGGCGTGGCCGGCGACGTGACCCTGCACGTGCGCAACCTGCGCAACGACGGCGGCAGCGTCTTCGCGGGGCACAATCTGGCCACCACCGCGCGCGACGTCGACAACGGAGGCAGCCTGTTCGCGGCCGGCAGCCAGACCCTGGCCGCATCCGGTACCGTCGCCAGCGACGGCGTGATCGCGGCGCAGGGCGACGTCACCGTGAGCGCGGCCAGCCTGGCCGGCGGCAGCGGCAGCCTGCTGGGCGCCGGCATCCGCAGCGACGGTTCGCTTGGCGCCAACGGCAAGCTCACCCTCACCACGCAGCAGACCTTGCAGGCCGGCGGCCAGGTGCTCGCCGGCGGTAACGCCGAGCTGTCCGGCGCCGCGATCGACCTGGCCGGCAGCCAGGCCAGCGCCGCCAATATGGTGCTGACGGCCGGCGGCGGCAATATCGACACCCATGCCGCGAAGCTCACCACCGGCACGCTGGCGGTGACCGCCAACCAGAATGGGGCGCAAACCTGGAACAACGTCGGCGGCGACGTGCAAGCCAACCAACTGCAGGCGCAGGTGGCCAATCTGGCCAATGCGGCCGGCAAGATCGTCCAGCTGGGCAGCGGCGACGCGGTGTTGAACACATCGGGCAGCCTGGATAACAGCGCCGGCGGCCAACTCGCCGTCAACAGCGCCAACCTGACCCTGCGCGCAGGCACGCTATCGAACGCGGGCGGCAGCATCACGCACGCCGGCAGCGGCGCGCTGACCATCGAAGCAGGGCGTTTCGACGGCCGCGATGGCAGCATCACCGGCAACGGCAGCCTGTCGCTGTCGGCCGGCGCGATCGACCACCGCAACGGCTACCTGTCGGCGCAACGGGTGGCCATCGGTGCCGCCACGCTGGACAACTCCCTCGGCGGCAAGATCCTCCAGCTCGGCACCGGTCAGGGCAGCATCACGGTGACGCAAGCCCTGAACAATGCGGGCGGGCGCATCGGCAGCAACGGCAGCACGACCATCATCGCCGCTTCGCTCGACAACACCAACGGCGGCCAGTTGCAGGCTGGCGGGACTGCGGACCTGAACCTGAACGTCGGCGGTGCGCTGGCGAACAGCGGCGGGAGTATCTCGGCAGGCGGCAACGCCGTGCTGGCGGCAGGCAGCGTCGACAACCGCTACGGCAGCGCCACCGCCGCCGGCGCGATGACGCTCAACGCCGGCGGCCAGCTGTCGAACACGGGCGGCACGCTGGCCGCGTCGGGAGACCTCGCGGTGACCGGTGCGAACCTGGACAACACGGCCGGCAAACTCGCCTCGGTGAACGGCAACCTGACGCTGGGCAGCGCCGGCGCGACGACCAACAACGGCGGCCAGATCCAGGCCGCGGGCACGGTCGGCCTCACCAACGCCGGCCTGGCCAACGGCGCGGGCGGCCTCGTATCCGGACGCGACGTCAACATCGATACCCGCGGCCAGGGCCTGAACAACGTCCAGGGCACGATCGCGGCCAGCGGCGCCGCCAACCTGCAGACCGGCGCCATCAACAACGACGGCGGCCGCGTGCAGTCGGGCGGCACGCTCCTCGTCGACACCCACGGCCAGGCCCTGGTCAACACCAACGCCGGCGCCTACGGCGCCATCAAGCCAGGCTACAGCGGCGGCATCACCGGCGGCACCGCGACGACGCTCTACACGGGCAACCTCGATAACACCGGCGGCTTCCTGGCCGGCGGCGGGCAGCTGTCCGGCAGCACGGCCTATCTGACCAATGCCGGCGGCGAAATCGCGGGCATGGCCGGCATCAGCTTCAACACCACCGTCATCAACAACCAGGGCGGCAGCGTCCAGGCGCTGGGCAGTCTCGCCTTCAACGCCGGCGGCGCCACCATCAACAATTATTCAGGCCTGCTGCGCGCCGGCCAGGCGCTGACGCTGAACGCCGGTGCCATCGACAACCGCGCCACCCAAGCCTCCGGCTATGGCATCGAAGGCGGCGACCTGACCCTGAACGCGGCGAGCCTGGATAACGGCAGCGGCGGCGTGCGCGCCAACAACAACGTCACCATCAACAGCACCGGCACGGTCGGCAACGGCGGCGGTGTGGTAAGCGCGATGAACAGCCTGTCGATCCTGGATGCCGGCGGCAGCCGCGCCCTGAATATCGACAACGGCGGCGGCACCCTGATCGGTGGCCAGATGACCGCGATCCGCGCCGCCTCGCTGGGCGGCGTTGGGCGCGTGCTGTCGCAGCAGGACATGAGCGTCGACCTGGCGGGCGGCTATGCGCTGCAGGCTGGGTCGGAACTGATCGGCAACCGCAACGTCACGCTGAGCCTGGGCGGCGCGCTGTCCAATGCGGGCAAGCTGCAGGCGGGTGGGACGCTGGCGCTGAATGCTTCGAGCCTGGACAACACGGTTAGCGGGGACATCAATGCCGGCAATACCCGTATAAACGCGGGTTCGCTGACCAATCGCGGCGTGATCGATGGCATCAATACCGATATCGATACCGGGACGCTGACCAATGTGGGTACGGGGCGCATCTACGGCGACCGGATTGGTATTGCGGCCGGCAGCGTGGTCAATGACGTCGAGGGTGGGGTGGCTGGGACCATCGCGGCGCGCGGCTCTTTGGCGCTGGGGGCTTCAACCATCAGCAATCGCGAGCATGCGCTAATCTTCAGTGGCGGGGATATGGCGATTGGGGGTGGGCTGGATGCGAACCGGAATGCGGTGGGTTGGGCCGGTAGTTTGACCAATGCGAGTGCGACTGTGGAGGCCTTGGGGAGCATGAACGTCGGTGGGTCGCGCATCGACGTTCTGAATAACCATTTCAGCGCGACGGCGGGGGACTTTGGTCCGTCGGTGGTAATCACCGAATATTTTGTCGGTGACGCCCCAATAGGCCCGGACAGTAGTGCTCACCTCGAGATGGACAAGACGGTCTACAACCACTACGTCCTGGTGACATCGACCGGCCGCTACACCGACTACGAAACGCATACCACTTACCGCCGCACCGCAACGACCGTGGTGCAGTCGTCCGACCCCGGTGTGTTCTCCGCGGGCGCCAACTTGACACTGAACTCAGGCGCAATCCTGAACGAGAACAGCCAGATCGTTGCAGGCCTGGCTCTTAATGTCCCCGGCAACGTGCTGACTAACCGTTTTACCGCCAGCAAGACGGTGGTGCGTTCGCATACGACCATCGACCACCGCGAGTTTCACGGTGCGTTGGACCTCAAGCCGGGTTACTTCGACTCGCCGACAAATTGGGTGGTGGACACTGACAACCCGGATTATGTAATCGATAATCCAAGCGGCTTCACCTTCCAGCATACACCGTCGGCCGCGCCGACGGCAAAGACTGCAATGGCCGGCACCGGCGGCATAAGCGCCGCAAGCGCTGCGACAGTGAACCGGTTGACGCAAGTCGCAGTATCGGGGCCATCGGTATCGACGTCGGCCGGCACCGCCAACGGCCAACTGGCATCGGCAACCACGGGCAGTAATACCGCCAGCAACACCGCGCATCTGGGCGGCGCCGCTCAGACCGGTCCGCTGCAAGGTGTGCTCCGTGACACTGCCGGCACACTCCTTGAGGGGACCCGGGAGGCGGGCGTCGTAGGCAGTGTCGGTGCGGTAGGCGGCATCGGCGCCGCCGGGCCGGTCGCCAATGCAAGCGGGGCCGGCATCGACGGAAGCAGTGCGTCGATAGGCGCGATCGGCATCGGGACCAGGAAGACCGCCGGCGAGTCGGGCACGGTGGTGGGGGCCGACGGGTTGCGCAGCACCGCCGCCATCGGCGGCATTGGCGGCATTGGCGGTGTCGGTCAGCCATCGGGATCGTCTACGAAGACCAACATCGGTGACCGCAAGGAAGCGGGTGTGGCGTCCGGCGTGACTGGGGTGACTGCCGCGGGAAGCACAGGTGCAATTGCTGCGACCTTGAATGAAGCCAAGGTCGGCGATTCGGTATCGCCCCTGCCGTCGGCGACGTCGCTTGCCGGTGCCAACGGAACCGGCCTCGCCCCGGCCGCCGGTGCTGGGGCCCTTGGCCCGAAACCAGGCACGGCGACGCCGAACGTGCGCGACATCGCGCAAGTCCCGTTGGCGAGTCCGAGCGCTACCGCCGAAGTGGTACGCACGAGCACCAAGGCGCCGGTGGTGCCGAATGCCAGCCTGTACCAGGTTACCCCAGCGCCGTCGGCGACCTACCTGGTACAGACCGATCCGCGCTTTGCCGATTATCGCGAATGGACCAGCGCCGATTACCTGACAAGCAAAGTGCCCACCGACCCATCGGTGACGCAGAAGCGCTTGGGCGACGGTTTTTATGAACAGCAGCTGGTGCGCGAACAAATGACGGCACTGACCGGTTACCGCTACAGCGGCGACTATACCAGCGACGAAGCGCAGTACCGCGGCCTGATGGACGCCGCTGCGTCTTTCGCCACCACCTGGAACCTGCGTCCAGGCGTAGCACTGACCCCGGCCCAGATGGCCGCGCTGACCAGCGATATCGTCTGGCTGGTCGAACAGGATGTGAGACTGGCCGACGGCAGCACGCAGAAAGTCCTGGTGCCGCAGGTGTACGTCCGCGTGCGTGAAGGTGACCTCGATGGATCGGGTGCGCTCTTGTCGGGCAAGGAAGTAAATATCGCACTGGACGGCGACCTCACCAATAGCGGCACGATCGCCGGACGGCAGGTCGTGAGCATCTCTGCCGAGAACATCAACAACCTGAGCGGTCGTATCCACGGCGACGATGTGGCCCTACAGGCACGAAATGATCTGAACAATATCAGCGGCTCGATTTCGGCCAACACGTCGCTCGTCATCAGTGCGGGACGCGATATCAACAGTGCGGCAGGTACCTCGGATATCACCCGCGATGGTTGGACCCAATCCCTCGCGGGCCGTGTGGCCGGACTCTACGTTACCGGCAACGAGAGTGGCCAGGGCAGCCTTGTGGCCGTGGCTGGGGGGGATATCAATCTATCCGGCAGCATCGTCAGCAACAATGCAACTGCAGGAACGAGCACCCTGATCGCCCAGCGTAACCTGAACCTGTCTGCCGCGGAGGACAGCGACTTGTCTGCCGACCGCCACGTGCAGTTGAGCGCAGGTGGTGCAATGACGCTCAAGGCCGGCAACGACCTCAACATTCTTGCCGCCAGCAGCCAGGTGGGTGCACTGCAACTGCGTGCCGAAAACGACATCAACAACGTCGGCAACAACCTGTCGGCTGAGAATTCGCTGGCTGCCTCGGCCGGGCGCGACATCAACCTACGCACGACCACCACCTCGGTCAGCCTGGGGACGACGCGCGCCGGCACGGACAGCACGACCATCGACAAGATTGCCGGATTGTCCGTCACCGGTACCGGGGCAGGCAGCAGCTTGCTCGTCTCAGCAGGTCGCGATATCAACCTGACCGCCGCCGAGATCAGCAACGCCGGCGTGGGCGGCAGCACCGCCCTCAGCGCCTTGCGCGACCTGAACCTGGGCACGGTTGGCATCTCGGCACGCGACGACACGATCAAGAACGCAAACAACTACCGCAAAGAAAATTCAACGAGCGAAGTCGGCACCGTCATCAATGGCGCCGGCAGCGTCCTGCTGGACGCCGGCAACAACCTGACGGTGCGTGCAGGCCAGGCCGATGCCGGTACGGGGTTGACGCTCAATGCCGACAACGACATCGACATCACGACGGGCACGGCAACCTACTCGCTGGACCAGTCGACCCAGACGTCCAAGAAAGGCTTCATGTCGAAAAAGGTGACGACCAAGCGCGACACGGTCGACACGGTGACGTCGATTGCCAGCACGCTGACCGGCGGCACGGTGTCGATGACTGCGGGGAATGACCTGAACATCACCGGCTCGGCCGTGGTCGGCGACGACGCGGTCAAGCTCGCGGCCGGCAAGGATATCAACATCGCGGCCGCCATCGACACCAACAGCGAATGGAATCACGTCGAGGAGAAAAAGAGCGGCTTCCTGAGCGGTGGCGGCGGTTTCGGCATCAGCTACGGCACGCGCACGACGACCACCGACCAGACCCGTGACGCCGTCACCCAGAGCGGCCAGGCACGCAGCATGGTCGGCTCGATCGGCGGCGACCTGACGCTCGACGCCGGCAATGCGATCAAGGTCAGCGGCACCGACATGTCGGCCGGCCAGGACATGAGCCTGGCGGGCAAGGACGTGACCGTCGACGCCGGCAAGGACAAGATCGACAGCAAGCTCGAGACGCGGGTGGTGCAGGATGCGCTGACGTTGAAAGTGGGCGGCAGCATCGTGAATGCGATCCAGTCGGTGCAGAGCGTGCAGCAGACTGTGCAGGCGACCGATAACAAGCGGGTGCAGGCTATGGCGGCGGCGACGGCGGCCATGGCGGTGAAGGATGCGCAGAAGGAATATGCGAAAGAGGGCTTTAGTGTCAGCCTCAGCCTGACCGCAGGGCATTCGGAATCGGTCCAGACCACCAACACGAGCGAGACCCTGCATACCGGCAGCGTGCTTACGGCCGGCCGTGACCTCAGCATCGTCGCAAAAGGCGAGGGTACGAATGCGAATGGCGACATCAACGTCATTGCCAGCGACATCAACGCCGGACGGAACGTGACGCTAGCCGCCTCGAATCAGGTCAACCTCGTTGCGGCGCAGGACCTGGAGAGCCAGCATAGCGAAAGTAAGAGCATGAGTGCCGAGGCCGGCGTGGCAGCGAGCTACAGCAGCAAGAACGGTACTGCGATCGGCTTCACTGCCGCTGTCAGCGCAAGCAAAGGCCACGATGACGGCGAGGGCACGACACAAGTCAACAGCACTGTGAACGCCGGTCAGACGCTGACGATCACAAGTGGTGGCGACACCAATATCAAAGGCGCCATCGCAAGCGGCAACCAAGTCGTCGCCGATGTGGGCGGTAACCTCAACCTCGAAAGCCTGCAGGATACGGCCAAGTTCGACAGCAAGACTCAAAGTGCGAGCGTCAGCGGTACGTACGGCTATGGTGCGAGCGTCAGCGGCAGCGTCAACCAGACGACCATCAAGAGCGATTACGCCAGTGTGCAGGAGCAGAGCGGTATCAGGGCTGGCGATGGCGGGTTCCAGATTAAGGTGGGTGGAAACACTGACTTGAAAGGGGCAGTCATCAGCAGTACTGAGGCCGGTACCGTTGCGAATAGCCTGGTCACGAAGACGCTGACGCAGAGCGAGATCGAGAATCACGCGAAGATGGAGGCGAGCAGTCTTGGGTTGAGTGGGAGCGCGACGGTGGAAGGTACCGGGCCTGCTCAGGAGAAGGGAAAAGACAAGGTTTATTTGAAGGATGCGGGCAAGACGGGGCAGACAGCCGGGATATCCGGCATTGCCGCTACGAGTTCCAATGACAAGAGCACGACCGGAAGTGGAATCAGTGCTGGCAATGTGATTGTTACCGACGACGCTGCCCAGCGTGGGCTGACGGGGCAGGGGGCAGCCCAGGCTGTTGCCAGTACAAACCGTGACGTGATTACGGGCAGCGATACCAGCGGAAGCATTGCCAACAATTTCGATGCCAATGCAGTTCGTACCGAGCTTTCGGTTAGCAGTGCCTTCACCGCTGCTGCTGCGCCGATGGCAGCAAATTTGGTCGGTAGCATCTCGCAAGAAAAACAAACGACGGCAAATCTCCAAGCGGAAATGTACAAGGAGCTGGCAGGTCATGCTGCAGACGACGAGGAATCTAAAGCGTATCTGCAGAAGGCGGCCGATGCCGAAGCGCTCGCTAAATCCTGGGGCGATGACGGTGTCAATCGTATTGCGCTGCACACTGCGGCACAGGGCTTGATCGGGCTATCTGGCGGCAGCGCTGGCACACTCACTAACGTCGCTGGCGTTGCTGGAGGCAACCTTGGCCAGCAACTCGGAGCCGAGCTGGGGAGAGCCGCAGCCGCACAACAGGGCTTGGATGAAGCTGACACCCAAAAACTGATCAATAGCTATAAGGAGTCGCTGGCAACCCTTGGCGGCGCGCTCGCAGGGATGGCTGCGTCGAGCGCAGCTGGTAATACTAGCCAAAACACCCTTGCCGGGACTTTGGGCGCTGGACACACCGCAAATACGATCGATGTCTACAATCGGCAGTTGCATGATGATGAAATGCAATTGCTCAAGAAGCTAGGCAAGGGGAAGAGTAAAGAAGAGCAGCAAAGATTAGTCGACGCTGCCTGTGCACTGGTGCATTGCGCAGCGGGTACGACAAATGAACAAGAAAAGGATCGGTTAGATGCGCAAGAAGAGCGCGGTGAAAAATACAGTGTCGAACTATCCTTGTTGAGGAATACGGGGCAGTTCAAATATGGTGTGCTTGGAGAGATCGACGATGCTTTGACCCGGGCCGGCGGTAGAATAGAAAAAATATCGAATTGGACATCTAATACGCTCCGGTGGACTTTGACTGGTTATAATGGTTCACAGGCGCAAACACCTAATGATCTTCCTGATGACTCTAATTGGCCAAAGCCAGGCGGCGGTGCAGCAACGGCAGTAGTAACGCCATCAATGTTATTCTGCCTGCCTGGCATGCCAGTATCGATGTGCAGGCTCACACCTCCGGTGGGCGCAACCGTGGGTTCCCCGGGGTACACGCCTAGTAATGCTCTGCTGTCCGGCGATGGTAGTACTGGATGGAATGGAAATTCCACCGTAGAAGCGAATAAGAGTACTCAAGGCAGCGCAGTCAATTCCGAGAATTCTTCGAAACAACCGGCAAGCGCGAGCGATGCATCGAAACTAAGCGTTGAAAGTAAGCTTTCTAACTATTTATTAAATTCCGAACATCCTACTGGCGGAAGCGATAAAGCAAAGTGGTTTGAGAAAGCACTTGGTTTCAATAAATCGAATATGGATGAGTTGGCTTCGCAAATCGTGTTTGATCCAAAGAGTGCTGTTATGACCGAAGTTACCCCATATGGTACAAAGTTCGATCAGTTCATCTCGATTGAGGGTGTGAATGGCCGCGTAATTGAAGTTCAATTTTCTTGGATAAAAAATAGTGATGGAATTCCGAAGCTTGTAACAGCTATACCAACAAAAAAAAGGTGAGACAATATGTTTGAAGAATATGAGGTTGTAAGACTTAAAAAAAATCTTGAAAAATTTGGCCTTCGGCCGGGCGCCCTAGGGACAATACTCATTGTGCACGCCGCTAATCCCCCGGCATACGAGGTTGAGTTTTGTGATGAAGAAGGACAGACTATTGCGCTGTTAACTTTAACAGAAAATGAAATAATGAAAATGTAACAACCTATTGGCCGAATTCGAGTATTTTTCGCTAGTTGCTGGAGCAGATGCGTGAGGGCTAATTTGTTAATTGAGGTGAGTTAGTGGCTGTTGATGGGGGCGGGATTCAGTTGTTCTGATTGCTTGCGCAACAAGCCACCACACCAAAAATACAAGACAAGTCGAAAGTAATAGATGAAATTATTTTCCCGCGTTGAGACTTACAGATGGTTTCGAATCGTTATGGCTATGTCCTGCCTTTGGATTTTAACTATGTTACTAGCATTCTTTTTTATTGGACCATTTGTAGCTTGGTTAATGCATGGTGCGCCCATTACCCATCCAGAGCGCCAGCAAGGTATTAGAGTAATCGTGTTTTCGTGAGAGTTAGGAGTCGTCTTCGGGACGGCAATCTGGATGTTCGGAAAATCAAGGTGAGTAATTACAGAGATTGCCGGATAGGTAAGTGATGGAGTTTAATGCTCTTCAGTTATCCGCGGTCTTTGCTTGGCCTAGCTTTTATGCGTCTGCAAGTTGACTGTAGTAAGAGATTATGGAAAACTTTCACATCGAAAAAATTCTTAAAGTGCATAATTTAAATTAGGAGATTTATGTCGGCTGTTCAAAAACGAAAACTACAGGTTCTGAATGACGGGAAAAATATTTCGTTCGTTGGCGAGTAGCGTAGCGACGATGATGATGAACAAGCTCGTTTTTCAGCGTACCCCAGAAGCTCTCCATCGGCGCGTTGTCGTAGCAGTTTCCCTTGCGTGACATCGAGGCTTGCATGCCAAATTGCGCTACCAGATCGCGGTAAGCGTGGGCGCAATATTGACTGCCTCTGTCCGAATGGTGGATCAGTCCCGGCGCCGGACGTTTGTTGGCGAAAGCCCTCCACAGCGCTTGCGCCGTCAGATCCTGCGTCATGCGCTCGCCCATCGCATAGCCGACGATCTCGCAGGTGAAAACGTCCTTCAGGCCGGCCAAATACAACCAGCCTTCGGCGGTTGGAATGTAAGTGATGTCCGTGACCCAGACTTCACTCGGACGCGTTGGCGTGAACTGCTGCTCCAGCAAATTCTCGGCGACGGGAAGATCGTGCCTGGAGTTAGTTGTGGCCACGAATTTACGCCGCTGCTTGCAACGCAGTTCGAGCTCCCTGCGCAGCCGTCCAACGCGGTCACGTCCGACGTCATGGCCCTGCGCAGCCAGTTCGTGCTTGACGCGCCGCGTGCCATAGGTCTCGCGGCTTTGCCGGTGCGCGGCGGTGATCAGCACTTTCAACCACGAGTCCTCCTGTACTCTTGTCGACGGCTTGGCGTGCAGCCAGTCGTAGAAGCCACTGCGCGATACGCCTAGTGCTTTGCACAGCATCGTCACCGGAAAATCGAGTCGCGCCGTTTTCATCCACGCGTACCTGGCAGCGACTCCTGCGCAAAGTACGCTGCCGCTTTTTTTACTATATCTCGCTCCATCTTCGTCGCCGCCAACTCCTTGCGCAGCCGCGCGTTTTCGGCTTCCAGTTCGGCCACCGTGCGGATACCTGGCGGCGTCACTTCTGATTGACCACGGCGGGCTGCGGCCACCCAATTGGCGAGCGTCCCCTTGGGAATGCTCACGCTAGCTGCTGCCTGCTCGATTGATAGGCCCTGCGTCAAAACCAGCTTCACAGCTTCTTCGCGCAGCGCGGCGGGGTACGTCTTCTTCAATTTCTTCATAAAGGGCTCCTGTCGGTGCAACTCTACCAAACAAGAGTGTCCGAAAATCTCAGGCTACCTCAAACTCCGTGAGTAATAGCGTGTTCGAACATAGGTTTAGCGCTCAGTCCTGAACGGACTCCGATCACTCAACTCATCAATATACTCATCAATCCCCCCAGCTTCCTGCTCCAAAAACCGCTCAATCGCATCCGCAAACGCCGGATGCTTCAACCAATGCGCCGACCAGGTCCTCGTCGGCAAGAACCCCCGCGCCATCTTGTGCTCCCCTTGCGCACCACCTTCGAACACCTGGATACCCTGTTCGATACAGAACTCCAGCGGCTGGTAATAAGCCGTCTCGAAATGCAGGCAAGGCACATGCTCCAAAGCGCCCCAATAGCGGCCATACAGCGTGGTTTCGTCGTGCACAACCAATGAAGACGCAATCGGCACCCCATCCCGCTCCGCAATCACCAGCAGCAAATTCGAAGGCATCTCCCGCCCGATACGCCGGAAGAAGTCCAGGTTGAGATAAGGCTTCGAGTAATGCTCGGAATACGTATGCCGATAGCACCGCGTAAAGAAGCGCCAATCCTCATCTGTCGCATCCGTCCCACGCACCCGCCGCAGGGTAACGCCCGCCTCAGCAACCTTGCGCCGCTCGGCCCGAATGTTCTTCCGCTTCTTCTGTTCCAGCGTCGCCAGAAAAGCCTCGAAATCCGCATACCCCTGGTTCACCCAGTGGAATTGCACGCCGCTGCGCAGCAGGAAACCGGCCTCGCCCAGCTGGCGCGCATGCTCCTCGGGCGGAAAAAGGATATGGGTCGAAGACACCTCGGTCGATTGCTGCACCGCCTGCAGTACCTGAATCAATGCCGCCCGCGCAGCCTCGTCGCGGGCCATCAGACGCGGGCCGGTCACGGGCGTAAAAGGAATCGCCGACAGCAGCTTGGGGTAGTACTCGAGCCCGTTGCGCTGATAGGCGTCGGCCCAGGCCCAGTCGAAGACGTATTCGCCGTAGGAATGGTATTTCACGTACATGGGCAGGGCGGCGGCCAGGTCTTCGCCGTCAAACAGACAGATAAACTGCGGCTGCCAGCCAGCATCCGGCGCGGCGCTGCCGGACTCGTGCAGGGCGTGCAGGAAGGCATACGACAGGAAGGGATTCGGTTTGTCCTGGCTGGAGGCCAGTGCATCCCAGGGCGCCTGGCCGATCTCGGACAGGCTTGAAGCGATATGCGTGCGATAATTCAAGATGACTTCCATATCAAAGGGATAACGGGTGCTGCGCTTTCCGGCAAACATTTGTCGTACGAAGCTCACCCAAGGAAAGATGCATGATGGATAAGCTATTCTTCAACCTCTATTCGCACGATTTCGCCCGTGTCGCCGTCGCCAGCCCACATTGCAAGGTCGCCGATCCGGCGTTCAATGCCCAGCAGACCATCGCGCTTGCGCGCCGGGCTGCCGAGCAGGGCGCGGTGCTGGTGGCTTTCCCGGAACTGGGCCTGTCCGCCTACACCTGCGACGATCTGTTCCACCAGCGCGCGCTGCTCGACGCCTGCCTGGCCGCGCTCGGCGACGTTGTCGCTGCCTCCACCGAGCTGCCGCTGGCCATGATCGTCGGCCTGCCGCTGCGCATCAACCATACGCTGTTCAATTGCGCGGTGGTGGTTGCCGGCGGACGCATCCTGGGGGTGGTTCCGAAGAGCTATTTGCCCAATTATGGCGAGTTTTACGAAATGCGGCAGTTCAGTCCCGCGGACAACACGGCCGTGACGCAAATCGGGCTGCTCGGCCAGGACGTGCCCTTCGGTCCGGAGCAGCTGTTCGAGATCGAGAACCTTCCTCTGTTCCGCTTCCACGTCGAGCTCTGCGAAGACGTCTGGGTGCCGGTACCGCCGTCCTCGTTCGCCGCGCTTGCCGGGGCGACCGTGCTGGTCAATCTGTCGGCCTCGAATATCGTGGTGGGCAAGAGCGGCTACCGGCACCAGCTGGTCGGGCAGCAGTCGGCGCGCTGCGTGGCGGCTTACCTGTACACCTCGGCCGGCTTGGGCGAATCGACCACCGACATGGGCTGGGATGGCCAGTCGCTGATCTATGAAAAAGGCGACATGCTGGCCGAGTCGCAGCGCTTCCTGCAGGATTCGCACATCATCTTCGCCGATGTCGACCTGGAACGGCTGGCGCAGGATCGCATGCATGCGACCACTTTCGCGCAATCGGTGCGCCGCCATGCCGACGAGGTCGCAAAGTTTCGCATTCAGCGCTTCCCGCTGGCGCTGCCGCTCGGGCGCGACTTGCCGCTGCAGCGCCTGGTCGAACGCTTCCCTTACGTGCCGGCCGACGGCAAGCGCCGCGACGAGCGCTGCACCGAGGTCTACAATATCCAGGTGCAGGCCTTGCTGCAACGCCTGCAATCCTCGGGCCACGAGAAGGTGGTGATAGGGATTTCCGGCGGCCTGGATTCGACCCATGCGCTGCTGGTGTGTGCCAAGGCGATGGACCGTCTGGGCTTGCCGCGCACGAATATCCTGGCGTACACGATGCCGGGCTTCGCCACCAGCGAGCGCACGCTGCGCCAGGCGCGCGAATTGATGGAAGTGGTGGGCTGCACCGCGCGCGAGATCGATATCCGCCCGAGCTGCATCCAGATGCTGAAGGACCTCGGCCACCCGTATGCCGAGGGCAAGGAAGAGTACGACGTCACGTTCGAGAACGTGCAGGCCGGCGAGCGCACCAGCCACCTGTTCCGCCTGGCGAACCACCACCATGCGATCGTGATCGGTACCGGCGACTTGTCCGAACTGGCGCTGGGCTGGTGCACCTATGGCGTGGGCGACCACATGTCGCACTACAACGTCAACGCCAGCGTGCCCAAGACCCTGATTTCGCACCTGGTGCGCTGGGTGGCGGATACGAAGCAGATCGGCGAGGGCGGCTCGGAAGTTCTGATCAATGTGCTGGAAACCGAGATCAGCCCGGAGCTGGTGCCCGGCAAGACCGGCACGGGGAAGGAAGAGGGCAAGCCGGCCCAGGTCACCGAGGATTTCATCGGTCCCTACGAGCTGCAGGATTTCAATTTGTACTACACGCTGCGCTATGGCTTCACGCCGACCAAGGTGGCCTTCCTGGCCTGGTCGGCCTGGCGCGACCGCGATCTCGGGCCCTGGCCGGAAGGCGGCAGCCCGGCGCGCAACCAGTACGCCATGGCGGCGATCAAGAAGAACCTGGGCATCTTCCTGTGGCGCTTCTTCAAGACCAGCCAGTTCAAGCGCTCGTGCGTGCCGAATGGCCCGAAAGTCGGCAACGGCGGTTCGCTGTCCCCGCGCGGCGACTGGCGCGCCCCGAGCGATTCCGAGGCCACGGTCTGGATGGAGCAGCTGGCGCAGATTCCGGACGAATGAGTGGGGCTTGATAAGCCGACGAGAACAGAACCTGAAAGGAGCTTCAAATGAAACAAATTACCTGCGTGATCAAACCCTTCAAGCTGGACGAGGTGCGCGAGGCGCTGGCCGAAGTCAACGTCACCGGCCTGACCGTGACCGAGGTGAAAGGCTTCGGCCGCCAGAAGGGCCATACCGAGCTGTATCGCGGCGCCGAGTATGTGGTCGATTTCCTGCCGAAGGTGAAGATTGAGGTGGTGGTGGACGATACGATGACCGAGCAGGTGGTCGATGCCATCATCAAGGCGGCGCGCACCGGCAAGATCGGGGATGGGAAGATTTTCGTGCAGGAGGTGGAGCAGGTGATCCGGATTCGTACTGGTGAGACTGGGCCGGATGCGGTTTGATGTGGCCGTTTGATGCGGCGTATTGCTGACAACTGCAATAGCCCACGGACCTAAAACGTCATTTCCGGCAGTGCCGGGAATGACGTTCGTAGGGTAATGCTTAGCCAAACGCAGCGATACGCCAGTCACCGACCCAAGGTCAAATCAAACTTCCAGGCCAACAGCCGCGACGCCACAATAAACAGCGCACTCGACCAAAGCGTAATGTCCTTGTCCATCCCGTTAATCCACATCAGCAAAAAGATCCAGTTGCCCAGAAACGCACACAAGGCATAGGGTTTCCCGTCCCGGAACACCATCGGCACCTCGTTACAGACGATGTCGCGCAGCACGCCGCCGAAGATCCCGGTAATTACCCCCATCATCGATGCCACGAACAGCGGCATGTGCGCATCCAGCGCGGACGATACCCCGGCCACCGAGAACAGGCCCAGGCCGAAGGCGTCGGCGATCACGATCAGGCGTTCGGAGACGATGTGACGCAGCGTGCGCATCAGCGGCGAGGCGACCAGGGCCAGTACGAAGATCAGGATCGCGTATTCCTGGTGGATCACCCAGAACAGCGGGCGCTTGTCGAGCAGGATGTCGCGCAGCGTGCCGCCGCCGAATGCGGCGATGAAGGCGACGGTGAAGACGCCTACCAGGTCCATCCGCTTGCGGCGCGCTTCGATGAAGCCGGAAAAGGCGCCCACCAGGATCGCCATGATTTCAATGAATTTGAGAAGATGCATGCAACAGCCGGGCTGGTAGGGATGTTGCTAGACTAACATGCCAAGCCCGACTGTGTAAGTATGCGCGCTGCTTAAAGCGCTGCGGCCTGGCGCGGTGCCAGCGGCAGGCGCACCGTGAAGATCACGCGGCCATTCTCGTGGTGGTAGATGAGTTCGCCCTGGTGCTCGCGCACGATCTGCTGGGCGATGTACAGGCCCAGGCCCATGCCGGTGCGGTTGCGCGGGTTGTTCAGCGAGCTGCGCTTGTAAGGGTTGAACAGGGTGGCCACCGCATCCGGCGGAATCGGCGCGCCTGCATTCGAGACACATACCTCGGCAATGTCCTCATGCACCGACAGGCGGATGCGGATCGGCTGGTTCGGCTCGCCATGATGGCGTGCGTTGCTGAGCAGGTTGGACAACACCTGGCCCAGGCGCGCGTCGTCCGCCTGCACGAAGGCCGGACCGACCGTGTGCAGGTCGTAGACGATGCTGGGGTAGGCCAGCCGCGCTTCCTCGACCATGTCCTCGACCAGCGGCGCCAGGTCCACCGGGGCCAGAGCCACGCCCAGGTTCAGGCCGCGGTCGATGCGGCTCATGTCCAGCACCTGGCTGATCATGCGCTGCATGCGGTTGCTGGACGACTGGATGCGCCGCCCCAGCGTGCCCTTGGTGTTTGCGCCGTCGGTTTTTTCCAGCACCATGCCGGCCATGTTGATCGAGTGCAGCGGATCGCGCAAATCGTGGCCGAGCATCGCCAGCAGCTGCGAACGCGTGGCTTCGGTCTGGGCGCGGCGCGCGTTCGAGACGCGTGCCAGTTCGCCCAGCGTCAGGCGCGCATGCGCCAGGATCGGTTCTTCCCACGGGTGAGCGCAGCCGTGCACGGTTTCGTGCCAAGCGTCGAAGGAGCCGCGCGGCGTGAGGCGTGCACCGTTCGGTCCGGTCTGCAGGCTTTTCTCCGGCTTGCCCGCCCAGGCGACGTGCTCGATCTGTTCGGTGCGCAGCAGCAGGCACCAGCCGCCGCTGGCCGGGTCGAAAGGCAGTCCCAGCACGCCGGCCCATTTGCCCAGGCCTGCATGGGCGCCTTCGGGCCAGTCCTGCACGCAGCTGCGCACCAGCATGCCGGTGGCGTCCGGCGGTAGGGTAGCGACGATGTGCTCGCCGCAGGACTGGTTCAGCCCCAGGCACACCACGCGCCCGAACTGGGTGGCGATCATCGCCTGCGCCTGGCTCGAGGCCATCAGCTCTTCGCCATGTTTGACCAGGGCGTCCAGCGGGTCTTCCTCGAGGAGCAGGGATTCAACCAGGCTGGTGCGGACCTTGGCGGCGCGCTCGGCCAGCGAGGACTGTTCGTTCGATTCGAGGCTTTGCACGGTCGAGCCGATCACCTGGGCCAGCACGTCGGTTGCCATCCGGATCGAGTAGGGCACGCGCCTGGGTGCCATGTGGTGGCAGGCGATCAGGCCCCACAGGCGGCCGTTGATGACGATCGACACGCTCATGGAGGCGCCGACCCCCATGTTCTGCAGGTATTCGACGTGGATCGGCGAGACGCTGCGCAGCACGCCAAAGCTCAGGTCGAGCGCGGTGGCGCCCGGGGCGCCCAGCAAGGGCACGGCGCCGTAGGTCGTGTCGGCAATCATGCGCAGGGTGTTCAGCACGTACAGGCGGCGTGCCTGCGGCGGAATGTCGCCGGCCGGATAACGCTGGCCGACATACGGTGTCAGGTCGTCGCGGCGCGCCTCGGCCACGACATCGCCGCTGTCGTCGGCGCGGAAACGGTAGGCCATCACGCGGTCGAAGCCGGTGAATTCGCGCACCTGGCGCACAGCCGTGCGCAGCAGGCCATCGATGTTTTTCTGGCGGCGCAGACGCTCGATCGAGCCGTGTGCCTTGATCGCGAACAAGGCGACGGCTTCGGTGCTCTCTTCGCGTGCTTCGAATTCAATGATCACGCGGCCCTGATGGGCGTGCACGACGCAGTCGTATTCGGTATCGGCAATGCGCATCGCGGCCACTGCCGGCGAGACCTCGCCGTCGTGCAGGGTGTCGAGGGTTTCCTCGATCAATGCGGTGACGGAGGCAGGCAAGGCGAGGGCATCGACACTGCGGCCGAGTTCGAGCACTGTGCCGAGCACTTCGGCGGCGTTCGCGCTCCAGCCTTCGAGCCTGCCATCGCTATCGAGGAAGACCAGTGCGCCATGCGGCTGAATCGAGCCGGGCACGTGAATCGGCTCATCCGCGCAGTTGAGCAGGTCGATCCTGCGCGGCACGGCCATTGTTTCAGGCGTACTGGACTTCACTATCGTCAGCTTCCTTCGGATCCGGGAATGGAGGGATTTACTTGGGTCTGCATATTACAGGTTTCGACTGTCGCCCGTCGAATTCGGGAAGCGGGAAATGTCAAATTGCACATGGAAACTGAGTCTGCCCGACAACATTGGGCAGCGGCGCCTCGATTCAGTCGTGGTCTTGCAGTGCGGAGCGCAGCAGTACGACCAGCGCGCCGTTCCCGCCGTCGCTGCGGCCGGCCACGCAAAAGGCCACGGTCTCGTCGGTTTGCACCAGCCAGCTGTGGACCATGCCGCGCAAGACCGGTTCGCCGCGGGCCGAGCCATAGCCGACGCCATGGATGATGCGCACGCAGCGGACACCGTTTTTGTTGCTTCTGCGCAAAAACGCATCGACGACGCGCCGTGCCAGGTCGCGCGTCAAACCGTGCAGATCGACTTCGTCTTCGATGGGCCAATGGCGCTTGCGCAGCTTTTTCACGACATCCGGACCGACGCCGGGCGCGGCCCAGCTCAGGGTCGGTTCTTCGTCGAGCAAGCCGTCGACGTCGAACTGGTCGGACAGCATCGATTCGGCCAGGATCGCCTGGATTTCCTCGTCGGTGGCGGGACGGCGCGCCGCGGCCAGGCGGCGCAGTTCGGCTTCATGAGCCGGACGCCAGACGTAGCGGTCGGACGCCGGCATTTCCTTGACGTCCTTGACGGCCGAGCGGAACTCCACCGCCTGTTCACGCTCGAGCCGCTCGCGCTTTTCGCGCTCGGCTTTTTCGATGGCCCGCAGGCGCTCTTCCACTGTCAGACGGTCGCGGAAGGATTTGAGGTCGCCGAAATCTTTCATGCTTGCCATCAAAGGAACCTTTAACGATGAATCGGATTGCCCGGCAGTCCGATTCATCCCAAGTCATTCAAACATCATCATTTACACATCATTCCAGCGCTTCCAGGTAGCGCTGCGCATCCAGTGCCGCCATGCAGCCCGAACCCGAGGAGGTGATCGCCTGGCGGTACACGTGATCCTGCACGTCGCCCGCCGCGAACACGCCCGCCACGCTGGTGGCGGTTGCCATGCCTTCGGTGCCGCTGCGCGTCTTGATGTAGCCGTTGTGCATGTCGAGCTGGCCGTCGAAGATCGCGGTGTTCGGCTTGTGGCCGATTGCCACGAACAGGCCGTGCACCTTCAATTCCTTGATGGTGCCATCGTCCGCCGATTTCAAGCGCAGGCCGGTCACGCCGCTGGCGTCGCCGGTCACTTCATCCAGGGTCTGGTTCAGTTCCAGCACCATCTTGCCTTCGGCAACTTTCGCCATCAGGCGGTCCACCAGGATCGGCTCGGCGCGGAACTTGTCGCGGCGGTGGATCAAAGTCACCTTGGTGGCGATGTTGGACAGGTACAGCGCTTCCTCGACCGCGGTATTGCCGCCGCCGATCACGGCCACTTCCTGGTTGCGGTAGAAGAAACCGTCGCAGGTGGCGCAGGCCGACACGCCCTTGCCCATGAATTCCTGTTCGCTCGGCAGGCCGAGGTACTGGGCCGAGGCGCCGGTGGCGATGATCAGGGCGTCGCAGGTGAATTCATGCGAATCGCCGACCAGGCGAATCGGTTTCTCGTTCAGGTAAGTGGTGTGGATGTGGTCGAACACGATTTCTGTGTTGAAACGCTCGGCATGCTGCAGCAGGCGCGCCATCAGTTCCGGACCTTGCACGCCCAGCGGGTCGCCTGGCCAGTTTTCCACATCGGTAGTGGTCATCAGCTGGCCGCCTTGCTCGACGCCGGTCACGAGCATCGGATTGAGGTTGGCGCGCGCGGCATAAACGGCGGCGCTGTAGCCGGCGGGGCCCGAGCCGAGGATCAGGACTTTGGCGTGTTTGCGAGTGGTCATGTTGAACTTCTTCTCTGTGATGATGGGCGGAAAGTGGGGCCGACCATCATCGTAATCAAGGGGAATCGGACCTGCGATTATATTCGATGATGCAAACAAGCATGAATCGTGGGTCCCGCCCAGCCGTATATGGCTTAGAATGAATATCCTTGGCTGTAACGCTCCATTCGGTACCCCTCAGTGCCCCTCATTGCATCCTCATTGCATTTCTAGTATGAGCAAGAATAGTACTTCGGCCGGTTCGACCGGTTCGACCTATACCCACAAGCCCCGGGCGCCTCGGCAACCGCTGCCGAACCGGCTCGTGCGCCTGTTGTCCGAGGCGCGCTGGCTGGCGACGGCCGTCGCACTGTTGTATTTCGTCCTCATCCTGCTCAGTTATAACAAAGCCGATCCGGGCTGGTCGCACGAAAATGCGGTGCCCCACGTCGCCAACCTGGGCGGCCGCGCGGGCGCCTGGCTGGCCGACCTGTTGCTGTTCATCTTCGGCTTCTCGGCCTGGTGGCTGTGCGTCTGCTTTACGCGCGCCGTCTATAAAGGTTACCGGCGCCTGCACAGCCGTTTCGTGGTCGAGCAGCCGCTCCCCGAACCCGAGCACCAGGGCGAAACCGTGATCCGATGGGTCGGCTTCGCGCTGATGTTTGCCGGCAGCGTCGGCCTCGAATACCTGCGCATGTGGTCGTTCAAGGTGGAGTTGCCGCGCGCGGCCGGCGGCGTGCTGGGCCAGCTGATCGGCCATGCGGCCCACGGCGCCTTCGGTTTCACCGGGGCCACCCTGTTGCTGCTCTTGCTGTTCGGCCTCGGTTTTTCCTGGTATTTCCAGGTGTCCTGGCTGGCGCTGGCCGAACGCATCGGCGAATCGGTCGAAGCCAGCTGGGACTGGTTCCGCCTGCGCTACGAAGACCGCGAAGACCGCGCCCTGGGCGAGGTGGCTGCCCACCGGCGCGACGAAGTCGTGGTGCACGAGCGCGCCAAGTTCGTCGAAAAGCATGGCACTGCGCCGGTGCTGAAGCACGAGCCGCGCATCAATTCCTCCGTGGATACGCGTACCGCAGACGACGTGCTCGATGAAGAGCGCTTCGAAGAGCCGGCCGCGCAGCCGGGCTTCCTGGCCAAGGCGATGGCCAAGGTCAAGTCCAGGGCAAAGGCCGAACCGGCACCGGCCGAGGGCAGGGCGGAGCCGCGTGCCGAGCCGCAGATGTCGCTGTCGAAGGCAGCGGTCGAACCCTCGTTCGGTGAGGACGAGCCGGCTTCGGCCGCATCGTCGCCTGTGCCTGCTGCCATCCCGCGCGCCGCCGGGCCGCAGGCGGCCGCTGGAGCGCCAGCCGCTGGAACGCCAGCCGCTGGAACGCCAGCCGCTGGAGCGCCAGCCGGGGTTCCAGCCGCCGCTGCGCCTGCGCCCATCAAGTTCGAGCCGCAGATGGTCAGCGTGCCGCGTTCGGAACGTGCCGAGAAGGAACGCCAGTCGGCCCTGTTCGAATCCGGCGGCGACGGCGGCCTTCCTCCGCTGGGCCTGCTGGACGAGGCGCCGCCAGCCCAGGAAACCGTGGCCATCGAAACCCTGGAATTCACCAGCCGCCTGATCGAGAAGAAGCTGTCCGACTTCGGCGTCGAAGCCAAGGTCGTGGCCGCCTATCCGGGCCCGGTGGTGACCCGCTACGAGATCGAGCCGGCGACCGGCGTCAAGGGCAGCCAGATCGTCAACCTGGCGCGCGACCTGGCGCGTTCGCTGTCGCTGACCTCGATCCGCGTGGTCGAGACCATCCCCGGCAAGAATTACATGGCACTCGAGCTGCCGAATCCGAAGCGCCAGATCGTGCGCCTGTCGGAAATCGTCGGCTCCAAGGTCTACGGCGACAGCGCCTCGGCGCTGACCGTGGCGCTGGGCAAGGACATCGCCGGCAAGCCGGTGGTGGCCGACCTGGCCAAGATGCCCCACCTGCTGGTGGCGGGTACCACGGGTTCGGGTAAATCGGTGGGCATCAACGCCACCATCCTGTCGCTGCTGTACAAATCGGATCCGGCCGACGTACGCCTGATCCTGATCGACCCGAAGATGCTGGAAATGTCGGTCTACGAAGGCATTCCGCACCTGCTGGCGCCGGTCGTGACCGACATGCGCCAGGCCGGCCATGCGCTGAACTGGGCCGTCAACGAGATGGAGCGCCGCTACAAGCTGATGTCCAAACTGGGCGTGCGTAACCTGGCCGGCTACAACAGCAAGATCATGGAGGCGGACAAGCGCGAAGAGCACATTCCGAACCCGTTCTCGATCATGCCGGACAACCCGGAGCCGCTGGAAAAGCTGCCGACCATCGTCATCATCATCGACGAGCTGGCCGACCTGATGATGGTGGTCGGCAAGAAGGTCGAGGAATTGATTGCCCGTATCGCGCAAAAGGCACGCGCCGCCGGCATCCACCTGATCCTGGCGACCCAGCGTCCGTCGGTGGACGTGATTACCGGCCTGATCAAGGCCAACATCCCGACCCGCATCGCCTTCCAGGTGTCGTCGAAGATCGATTCGCGCACGATTCTCGACCAGATGGGCGCCGAGACCCTGCTGGGCATGGGCGACATGCTGTACATGCCGCCGGGGACCGGCCTGCCGGTGCGCGTGCACGGCGCCTTTGTCTCGGACGACGAAGTGCATCGAGTTGTAAAACATCTGCAGTCGACCGGCGAACCGAATTACATTGAAGGCATCCTCGAAGGGGGCGTGGCCGAAGAAGGCGGCGCCGGCGAAGGCGCCACGGCCGGCGAAGGCGGCGGCGAGTCCGACGCCATGTACGACCAGGCCGTGCAGGTCGTGCTGAAGAACCGCCGCGCATCGATCTCGCTGGTGCAGCGCCACCTGCGCATCGGCTACAACCGCGCTGCCCGCCTTCTCGAGCAGATGGAGCAGAGCGGGGTGGTGTCGCCGATGCAGTCGAATGGCAACCGGGACATTCTTGTCCCAGCCACCAGCGCCGAGTAGCATTTGCAGGGTGGGCACCCCGTGCCCACGCGCGCGCATACGTCATGCGAACGTCCGCGTGGGCACACGGTGCCCACCCCAGGACGCCCTTCGGCTCAAAAAAACTGGACAATACAACAACTATGACGCTGAAAACCACCCTTGCCACCTTGTTTGCCGCAGCCACCCTGGCCGTCGGCAGCACCGCCGCCGCCGCGGCGCTCGACCAGTTCAAATCCTTCGTCGCCGGCACCAAATCCGCCCGCGGCGACTTCACCCAGACCCAGGTCCGCAAGACCAGCGCCGGCAAGCCGGTACCGCCCTCGACCGGCACCTTCGTGTTCGCCCGCCCTGGCAAGTTCATCTGGACCTATCAGAAGCCCTACGAACAAGTCCTGCAGGCCGATGGCGACACCCTGTATTTGTACGACAAGGATCTGAACCAGGTCACCACGCGCAAGCTGGGCAACGCCCTGGGCAGCTCGCCTGCAGCCATCCTGTTCGGCAGCAACGACCTGGAAAAGAACTTCACGCTGGCCGAAGGCGGTGCCCGCGACGGCCTGGAGTGGCTGACCGCTACCCCGAAGACCAGGGACACTACCTTCGAGCAGATCGGCATCGGCCTGAAGGATGGCGTGCCGCAGGCGATGGAGCTGAAGGACAACTTCGGCCAGACCACGCTGCTGAAGTTCACCAGCTTCCAGCGCAATCCGTCGCTGGGCGCCACGGCCTTCAAGTTCGAGGTGCCGAAAGGCGCCGAAGTGTCTCACCAATAAGCTCGCATCAATAAGCTCGCACCAATAAGCTCGCACCAATAAGCTCGCATCGATAACGGTTCCGGTCCTCATCCATTACACTTGCGTTTTCGCTACTGCGGCCACACATAAGCAAGATGGACAAGAACAATACCGAGGACCTGTTCCGGACCGAGCCGGCGGCGCCGCTGGCCGAAGCCCTGCGTCCCAAGACGATAGGCGAAGTGATCGGCCAGAGCCACCTGCTGGGCGAGGGCAAGCCGCTGAACCTGGTGTTCAAGTCGGGGCGCCCGCATTCGATGATCCTGTGGGGCCCGCCGGGCGTCGGCAAGACCACGCTTGCGCGCCTGACCGCGAATGCCTTCGACTGCGAATTCATCGCGCTGTCGGCTGTGCTGTCCGGCGTCAAGGACATCCGCGCCTCGATCGAGCAGGCCGAGCAATACCTGGCGCGCGGCAAGCACACCATCCTGTTCATCGACGAGATCCACCGCTTCAACAAGTCGCAGCAGGACGCCTTGCTGCCCTTCGTGGAAAGCGGCCTGGTCACCCTGATCGGCGCCACCACCGAGAATCCCTCGTTCGAAGTCAATTCGGCACTGCTGTCGCGTTCCCAGGTCTATGTGCTGAAAGCCCTGGACGACGATGAGATGCGCCAGCTGCTGCAGCGCGCGCAGGAGCGCGTGCTCGGCCACCTGCAGTTCGACGAAGTCGCGGTGCAGACCCTGGTCGGTTATGCCGATGGCGACGCGCGCCGCTTCCTCAACCTGCTGGAGCAGACCAAGACCTCGGCCGGGACCTCCGGCATCACGCGCATCACCGGCGAATTCGTCGAGAACGCGCTGACCCTGAACGCGCGCCGTTTCGACAAGGGCGGCGACAATTTCTACGACCAGATCTCGGCGCTGCACAAATCGGTGCGCGGCTCGCATCCGGACGCCGCGCTGTACTGGCTGTGCCGCATGCTGGACGGCGGCGCGGATGCCAAATACCTGTCGCGCCGCATCGTGCGCATGGCCTGGGAAGACATCGGCCTGGCCGATCCGCGTGCGATCCAGATCGCCAACGATGCGGCCACCACCTACGAACGTCTGGGTTCGCCTGAAGGCGAGCTGGCGCTGGGCCAGGCCGTGATCTACCTGGCGATCGCCGCCAAGAGCAATGCCGGCTACAACGCTTTCAATGCCGCCATGGCCTTCGTGAAAAAGGACAAGTCGCGCGAGGTGCCGGTGCACCTGCGCAATGCCCCGACCAAGCTCATGAAGGAGCTTGGCTACGGCCACGCCTACCGCTACGCCCACGACGAGCCGCATGCCTACGCCGCCGGCGAAACCTACCTGCCGGACGGCATGCCGGAACCACGCTGGTACCAGCCGGTGCCGCGCGGGATCGAAGGCAAGGTGGCCGACAAGCTGGCCTTCCTGCGCCAGCTGGATGCAGATGCCGGCAGCGAAGACTGAGTACTTCAGACGATGAAAAAGCCCCGCGACGGTGTTGCCGTCGCGGGGCTTTTATTATGTCACTCTATATATTAGAGGCGTCGGGACCTTAGAAGCTTTCGTAGGCACCGATATCGACCGCGCCGCCCTTCGGACGGGCCACGCCGAGGATGTCGACGGTCGCAGCCGAGGCCGACACACCCTTGTTGACGGCGGGCGAGCCGCTCTGCAGGCGATAGTCGCCGGTGCCGGTCGGGTTGTAGCTGACGAACTTCGGATCGGCACTGATGGTGCCGGTGGCGCTGCCCTTGAGCATGCCGACGTTGGTGGCGCTGCCATAGACCAGGTTGTTCGACACCGTATTACCCGAACCGATGCAGCTGGAACCCGAGTAGCAATACTGCTGGATGCCGCCGCGCGGGTTGTTGTACACGATGTTGTTGAGCACTTTGACGTTGTTCAGCAGCACACCGCCCGGCGAGTCGCCCACACCGATCACGATGCCGCCACCCATGCCGGCCGTGCCGTTGGCGAACACGGTGTTGTTGGCAATCGTGGTGCCGCTGGCGGCGTGCCACAGGTGGATACCGAAGGACGACACGCGGTAGACGATGTTGTTCATGATCTTGCCGCCGGTGTTCGACGAGTACAGGCCCTGCACGCCGTTGCAGGCGCCCGGCTTGCCGATGTCGTGCACCACGTTGCCGATCATGTCGCCGTTGGTGCTGGAGTAAGTCGCATTCACCACACCCGCGCCGCCGTCGCCGGTGCAGCCGGCCGAGATCGTCAGGTTGTGGATGTGGTTGTTGGTCACTAGGGTGTTCGATGCATAGTTCAGCACGCCCAGGCGGCCCGGACCGCTGATGTCGAAGCCGTTGATCTCGACGTAGTTACCGTTGTTGGTCCACATGGCTTCCGAACCGGTGCCGACGATTTTCGCGCCCCACTTGGTGTCGGACACGAAGCGGATCTTGCCCGAGGCGGTGCCGCTGGTCTTGGTGCTGACGTTGCCGTTGTAGGTGCCGGGGGCGACGTGCACGGTGGTGCTGGCCTTGGCGGCAGCGGCAGCCTTGGTGATGGTCTTGAACGGCTTGGCCTGGGTACCGGTGTTCGAGTCCGAACCGGTGGTGGCCACGTACAGGTGGTAGACCGACGGATCGGCTACCGGGGGCACGGTCGGGGCGGCTGGTGCAGGTGCTGGTGCCGGGGCGGCGGGGGTCGGGGTCGGCGCGGCCGGCGTGGTCGGCGTACGTGGGGTCCAGGTGCCGCGGCGGGCATACGGGGTGGCGCTGGTGATGCTGGCCAGCAGCTTGGTGCCTTCGGCGGGTACGGCGCTGGCTGCGTCGGCGGCGGCGCTGTCCGCATCGACCTGGGCCAGGGCAGCGGACACGGCGGATGCCGCTTCCACTTGTTGCGTATAGCCATCGGCGCCGAAGCTCTCTGCGCTCAGCGGAGCGGTGTTGGCTGCGCTGTCGGCTGCGACGTTTGCTCCTGCATCGGCGCTTGCGCTGGCAGTAGTGACGGTGGCGGCCATCTGGCTGGCGCTACCGGCGTCAGTGCCGCCGCAAGCGGCGAGGAGAACGGCTGCGCTGCATGCCAGAAGGGCGTTGGTGCGTTGGGCGAAGATCGAAGCGATTGCGTTTTTCATCTAGGGAAAATCCTTGAATCAATAAATAGATACTGCTTTTGAGCGGTGGAAACTTCCTAAGTTCAATCTTTTCTAAAAAAAATTTTTAGGAAGTAACAAAACGCCAAAGAAAATTTCGTTCTGGAAATAAAGGCCCGAACGATAAGGCTGGGCCGAGCGGGAGACGGGAGCGCTTCCCGTGGCGGCCTTGCCACCACGGGAGAAAGGTTTAGTAGCTTTCGTAAGCGCCGAGGTCGAGGACGCCCCCCTTCGGTCGCGCGGTGCCGAGGATGTCGACGGTCGGGGCCGAGCCGGCGACACCCTTGTTGACGGCCGGCGAGCCGCTCTGCAGGCGATAGTCGCCGGTGCCGGTCGGGTTGTAGCTGACGAACTTCGGATCGGCACTGATGGTGCCGGTGGCGCTGCCCTTGAGCATGCCGACGTTGGTGGCGCTGCCATAGACCAGGTTGTTCGACACCGTATTACCCGAACCGATGCAGCTGGAACCCGAGTAGCAATACTGCTGGATGCCGCCGCGCGGGTTGTTGTACACGATGTTGTTGAGCACTTTGACGTTGTTCAGCAGCACACCGCCCGGCGAGTCGCCCACACCGATCACGATGCCGCCACCCATGCCGGCCGTGCCGTTGGCGAACACGGTGTTGTTGGCAATCGTGGTGCCGCTGGCGGCGTGCCACAGGTGGATACCGAAGGACGACACGCGGTAGACGATGTTGTTCATGATCTTGCCGCCGGTGTTCGACGAGTACAGGCCCTGCACGCCGTTGCAGGCGCCCGGCTTGCCGATGTCGTGCACCACGTTGCCGATCATGTCGCCGTTGGTGCTGGAGTAAGTCGCATTCACCACACCCGCGCCGCCGTCGCCGGTGCAGCCGGCCGAGATCGTCAGGTTGTGGATGTGGTTGTTGGTCACTAGGGTGTTCGATGCATAGTTCAGCACGCCCAGGCGGCCCGGACCGCTGATGTCGAAGCCGTTGATCTCGACGTAGTTACCGTTGTTGGTCCACATGGCTTCCGAACCGGTGCCGACGATTTTCGCGCCCCACTTGGTGTCGGACACGAAGCGGATCTTGCCCGAGGCGGTGCCGCTGGTCTTGGTGCTGACGTTGCCGTTGTAGGTGCCGGGGGCGACGTGCACGGTGGTGCTGGCCTTGGCGGCAGCGGCAGCCTTGGTGATGGTCTTGAACGGCTTGGCCTGGGTACCGGTGTTCGAGTCCGAACCGGTGGTGGCGACATACAGGTGGTAGACCGACGGATCGGCCACGGCGACCGGTGCCGTGCCGGCGCTCTGCAGGTTCTTGTACTCGGGGCTGGTCATGATCTGGTTCTTCACACCGTCGATCGAGAAGCCGGCGTTCACTTGCTGGACCCAGTACTGCAGGCCGCCGCTGTCCGGCTCGCGCTTGAGCAGGGTGCGGTAGAGGTCGGTAACCTGGGTGGAGGCGCTGCCGCTGGCGGTGGCCGACGAGATCGTGGCCAGCAGGCGGTTGGCCGGTTGCGCGGCGGCGGCATGCTCGAACGCGCCGGTGCCGGCGCTTTCTTCCGTCAACGCCGCGGTCTGGCCGGCGGCGGCAACAGTTGCTTCGGATGCGTTCACGCTCTGGACACCGTTCGAGGCCGTAGCGGTCGGAGTGTCGGTGCTGCTACCGCCGCAGGCGGTCAGCAAAATGGCGGCGCTGCAGCAGAGCAGTGCGCTGGCGTGAACATTCGAAGCAAAAGTGACGATCTTTTTCATCTGGAAAATTCCTATCAAAAAATTGAAATACGGAAGCTTTGAGCGGCAGAAACTTCCTAAGTTCAATCTTTTCGGAAAAAAATTTTCCATGGGATACTAATTACGTAATTATCTTTTCCTCTGTGAAATAGGGATTAGAGAAAAGTTATTTTGAAAACGCAAGCCGTGTCTGAATACAATAGATGCGTCAGTAACTTGCTGATTATGAATGAATTCTAGCGGGAAATTAACTGGGCAAACGCATGGCGGACCCGCCGAGTGTTCACGCGGATCGCAATGCCGAACCATGCCCACCGGCGCTAATGAATGCGCGTTGCAATTAGCGCGGCATATATATCTGTGGAAGATATGTGCGGACGTCGGACTAATGTTCCAAATTGGCATCCATATCGATTACTGCACCGCGTCCAACGGCGGGCGAATCCTGCCGTAATCGGTAATTGCCTTTGCCGTCGGCACGGAAATCGACGAAGCGCGGATCGTCGGCGATGGTGCCGGTGGCTTTCCCGACCCGCATCTGGACCCCGCTGCCATTGCCGTAGACGACATTGTTCGCCACGACATTGCCGGCACCGATGCAGCGCTCATCCGGATTGCAATATTGCTGGATCGATGCACGTGGATTCCAGGCGACGATATTGTCGACGATCCGGGTGCCGGTCAGCGTCACGCCGCCGGGACTGTCGCCGGTACCGACCACGATGCCGCCGCCCATTTTGTCGGAACCGTTGGCGAACACGGTGTTGTTGGCGATGGTCACCTGGTCGGCCGCATGCCACAGGTGGATGCCCCAGGACGCCGCGCGGTAGACGATGTTGTTCTCGATCCGGCCGCGCAGGTTGCTGTAATAAATGCCGTGCACGCCGTTGCAGGCGCCGGGTACCCCGACGTCGTGCACGACATTGCCGACGATGTCGCCGTGCGAAGCTTTGTAGTTGGCGTTGACGATGCCGCCACCACCATCCCCGGTGCAGCCGCCGGACACGGCGATGTCATGCACGCGGTTGTCGCGCATGCTCACCCACGAGCCGTAGTTGAGGATGCCGATGCGGCCGCTGCCGCTGAGGTCGAAGCCGGCGATCTCGACGTGCTGGCCATGGTTGGTCCAGACCGCCTCGGTGCCGTCCCCGATGACCCTGGCGCCCCACTTGACGCGCGAGACGTAGCGCACGCGCGCGCCGGCAAGGCCGCTGGCGGTGGTCTTGACGCTTTCCGCATACACGCCGGGCGCGACCAGCACCGTGGTGCCGCTCCCGGCATGGCCGGCAGCGCGCGCCGCCGCCGCCAGCGTGCGCAGCGGCGCGCGGCGGGTGCCGGGATCGGCGTCGTCGCCGTCCGGCGCCACGTACAGCGTGCGCCCGCCGACCGCAAAGGCGGGAGGCAGCACGGCAAGCAGCATGAGAAGCATGAGCAGCAGCGAGCGCAGCAGCGAGCGCAACAGAGAGGGCATGGGTGTTTTCCGACATGGAACCATCTGCGACCTTAGCTGAACCCACCGTGCATGACTTTGCGTTGGCGCGAGCCGGATGCAAACGCTGTAGTTTAAATTCGGCAACTGGTTTTCTTCGTGAGACTGCTTGATCGAGCGCAGGTCGGGGCCGTAACGGCCACCCATAATGGCTCACTTATGATGACCCACATGAAAAGTCTGCTGGCCTCGCTTGCTCTGGGCCAGCCCCCCGATGCCCGGTTCGATTTAGCGGCCGCCATCGGCTCGACCCTGCTGCGCCAGGTGACGTCGAGCATGCTCTACTTCATCGCGCTGTGGGTCACGACGCGCCAGCTTGGGGCGCACGACAACGGCTTGCTGGTCACTGCGCTGCTGCTGCCGCAGACCTTGTACGCCTTCCTGAATCTCGGCCTCGGCCCCAGCCACGTCTTCCACATGAGCAGCGGGACCGGCAGCCCGCGCACGATGCGCCGCATGAACTGGACGCTGGCGCTGGTGCTGTGGGGCGCCGCCGTGCTGGCGCTGGGGCTGGCCGACGACGCGGCCATCAGCCATTACCTCCGGGGCACCGCCAAGCGCACCGCGCTGTACGCCAGCCTGCTGTTCCCGATGATGCTGCTGGCCGCCTGGACCTCGGCACTGATCCAAGGCGCGCGCGACTACGCCACCTACAACAAGACCGCGCTGACCCAGCCGGTGGTGTTCTGCGCCGGCGTCGTGATGCTGGGTGCGCTGCAAGCGGTCAGCGTCCCGGCGGTACTGGCCTGTCATATCCTGAGCCAGGCCGCGCTGTGGCTGGTCAGCGAACTGCGCGTGCGGCCCTATGTTGGCCCTGTCGCCGCCGCGGGATTGAAACTGTCGGCTGCGGTGGCCTTCGGCCTGCGCGCCCACCTCAGCAACGTCATCACCTTCCTCAACTACCGGGTGGCGCTGTACCTGGTCAGCTTCCTGCTTGACCCCTCTGCTGCCGGACGTTATGCGCTGGCGATCCAGCTGGCCGAAGTGCTGTGGATGATCGCCAGTGCCGCCACAGTCGTGGTCTTCCCGGAGTCGGCGGCGAACAACAACGCGCCGGCTGCCCTGCAGAAAATGGTGCGCCGGATCGCCATGTCGGTCTTCAGGATCACCCTCGTCGGCGGCGTGCTCGCAGGCGCCCTGTCGGTGGTGGCGATTCCCTGGGTATTCGGGCGCGACTATGCCGGCTCGGTGCTGCCATTCGTGATCCTGCTTCCCGGCATCGTCGTCTGGAGCTACATGAGCGTGGTATCCAATTCGCTGGCCGGGATGGGCAGCCAGCGCGTGAATATCCAGGGCGCGCTACTCTCGTTTACGCTGAACGGCGGGGGCTGCCTGCTGGCGATTCCCGTGCTGGGCACGGCGGGCGCAGCGCTCGCATCCAGCTTCGCGTTTACCGTCACGGCGCTGTACACCATCCATATGTATGGGCGCATCATGGCGCAGCGGATCGATGCCGCGGGGCAGGAGACGGCGCCATGAAGGCGCAGCGGTCTCACCGGCCTCAGCGGCCTCAGCGGCCTCAGCGGCCTCAGCGGCCTCAGCGGCCTCAGCGGCTCCTGATGGTGACCTCGCTGTATCCCTACGGCACCGGCGAAGCCTTCGTGGCGACCGAGCTGAAGCACCTGTCCCGCTATTTTGGCGACATCGAACTGGTACCGATCTTTTATGAGCCCGGCACCCCGGCGCGTCCCGTGGACCAGCGCGTCAACCTGGCCTATGCCGACGCGCGCTGGGGCGTGCTGCGTCTGCTGCACGTCGCGCTGGCGCTGCTGGCGGCCCTGGCCGGCTACCGCTGGATCGCCGACCTCGGCGTCATCCTCAAGCGCCCGCGCAGGCTGGACAGCCTGAAGGAACTGGTGCGCGCGCTGTACCGGGCACGCATGTTCGAGCGTTTCCTGGCGCGCCAGGCGCATGCGGGGCAGGGTGCCGACCTGATTTATTTCTATTGGCTGCTGCCCGAGATCCAGGGAGCGCTCGCTTACCGCAAGGCGAGTGAGAGCCCACTGCGCATCGTCTGCCGCGCCCACGGCGGCGATCTCTACGAATACCTCAAGCCGGGCGGCTATGCCGGGCTGCGCCGGAGCATCGTCGCCGGCATCGATGCGATCTACACCATCTCCGACGACGGCCGGCGTTACCTGAACCGTTGTTTTCCCGCGCTTGCCGACAAGTTCCACACGTCCCGCCTCGGCGTCGGCAACCCCGGCTTCCTGAACGCCCAACCGGCGGACGGGCCGCTGTCGCTTGTGTCCTGTTCGTTCGCGGTGCCCGGCAAGCGCCTGCACCTGATCGTCGATGCGATCGCCTGGCTGCTTGCGGCCGACCCCACCCTCGACGTGCGCTGGACCCACGTCGGCGATGGCCCGCTGCTGGCCGCCGTGCGGGCCAGGGCGGCCAGCCGCTTCGGCACGCGCGGGCGCGCCGTGTTCAAGGGCTACCTGACCCAGTCCGGGCTGATGGACGTCTACCGCAACGAGCGCTTCGACGCGATCGTCAACGTCAGCGACACCGAAGGCGTCCCGGTCAGCCTGATGGAAGCGAGCGCGGCCGGCATTCCGATGATCGCCACCGACGTCGGCGGCACGGCCGAGATCGTCAACGCCGCGAACGGCGTGCTGATCCCCGCCGACGCCGACATCGCCACCATCGCCGCCGCGATGCTGCGCTTCCGCGGCCGCGGCGTCATGCGCGCCTGCCGCGAGTCCGCGCGCCTGCACTGGGAAGCGCACTTCAACGCGGCGGCGAACTACGAGCGCTTCGGCCGCGCGCTGAGCGGCGAGGCGGGGGCTGAGGCCAGTGCTGCGGTGAGGGAAGGCGACGGCGCCGGGGAAAGCGCCGGCGAAGCCGCACGGGAAGACCCCGGCGGCGCGGCCGGGCAGGGCCACGGCGGTCGCAGGGCGGGGCGGCCGGCGGCGGCGGCCGGCGACTATCCTGCCACCGGCTGATTCGCCCGCGCGGAAACACCCGCGGGACCGGCGTCCGGCTTGGTACAATTGTGATTTCGATTACTTGATGCCTGGCCCACACCGATAATGATAGACATCCAACTCCTCCGCAAAGATATCGACACGGTCGCCGCGCGCCTGGCGGCACGCAAGTTCCAGCTCGACGTGGCCACGTTCAACGGCCTCGAGGCCGAACGCAAGTCGATCCAGACCCGCACCGAAGAACTGCAAGGCAAGCGCAATTCGCTGTCCAAGCAGATCGGCATGCTCAAGGGCAAAGGCGAAGACACGACGGAAGTCATGCAACAGGTCGGCGGCCTGGGCGACGAGCTGAAGGCCAATGAAGTGGCGCTGGCCGAAGTCCAGGCCAAGATGGCGCGCTTCATGGAGGCAGTACCGAACCTGCCGCACGAATCGGTGCCGACCGGCACGGACGAAAGCGGCAACGTCGAAGTGCGGCGCGTCGGTACCCCGCCGAGCTTCGATTTCGAGGTCAAGGACCACGTCGACATCGGCGAGAAGCTGGGCCTCGACTTCGATACCGCGACCAAGCTGACCGGTTCGCGCTTCTCGGTGATGAAAGGCGGCATCGCCCGCCTGCACCGCGCGCTGGCCCAGTACATGCTGGACACCCACACCGGCCAGCACGGCTACACCGAGTGCTACACCCCCTACATGGTCAACGCCGACTCGCTGCGCGGCACCGGCCAGCTGCCGAAGTTCGAGGAAGACCTGTTCGCGGTCAAGAAGGGCGGCGTCGAAGGCGAGGGCGAGACCTTCTACCTGATCCCGACCTCGGAAGTGTCGCTGACCAATATGGTGCGCGACGAGATCGTGGCGCTCGAACAGCTGCCGATCAAGATCACCGCCCACACCCCTTGCTTCCGCTCGGAAGCCGGCAGCTACGGCCGCGACACCCGCGGCATGATCCGCCAGCACCAGTTCGATAAAGTCGAACTGGTGCAAATCGCCCATCCGGAAAAATCGTACGAGACGCTGGAAGAGATGGTGGGCCAGGCCGAGACCATCCTCAAGAACCTGGGCTTGCCTTACCGCGTGATGTCGCTGTGCACCGGCGACATGGGCTTTGGCGCCGCCAAGACTTACGACCTCGAAGTCTGGCTGCCCGCCCAGAACACCTACCGCGAGATCTCGTCGCTGTCGAACTGCGAAGCTTTCCAGGCGCGCCGCATGCAGGCCCGCTTCCGCAACGCCCAGGGCAAGCCGGAAATGGTCCACACCCTGAACGGCTCCGGCCTGGCGGTGGGCCGCACCCTGGTCGCCGTACTGGAAAATTACCAGCAGGCGGACGGCAGCGTGATCATCCCGGAAGTGCTGCGCCCCTACATGGGCGGCCTGGAACGGCTGAGCGCCTGATTGCCAAAATAGCTCTTCCGTTTTCACGCGAGGCTGCTATAATGCGGCCTCTCGCGATGCAAGCGACCGGTTACCAGGAGAGGTGGCAGAGTGGTCGAATGTACCTGACTCGAAATCAGGCGTACGGGTGACCGTACCGTGGGTTCGAATCCCACCCTCT
>Ga0265780_10000136_pt1 | contig 118995 bp, 106 predicted proteins | sample P1T30metagenome_FD_192432 | JGI IMG/M metagenome (GOLD analysis project Ga0265780, IMG submission 192432) | Plant litter microbial communities from East Loma Ridge, Irvine, California - P1 T30 | ecosystem: Environmental > Terrestrial > Plant litter > Unclassified | place: USA: California...
GGGGCGCCCGGCTAGGGGCGCCCGGCTAGGGGCGCCCGGCTAGGGAAAGCAATGCGATGCGATCCCCAGGCCGCCCAGCCCGGCCACCGGAATGTCGGACGGCGGATACCCATTCCCCAGTACCATGGTCTGGCCGCCTTCGTAGCGCAAGGTCAATTGATCGCCGGCGTAGTCGGGCACGCCGCGCGGCAGGTAGATCGCGAAGCGGTAATCGAGCTGAGGGTAATAGCCATGCCGGAACACCTGGCTCGACGGGCCTTCCTGGATCTCGCCGGCGACGGCTTGGGCGATGGCCGGCGTGTCGAAGCGGCTGTTGAGGTCGGCCGTGTCGTCCAGGCGCAGGGTGTAGGGACGCAGCGGGCCGATGCGCTGCTTGCCGTGGCGCACGCGAAAGCGGTCGACGTCGAAATAGAAGCTGGGAAGGTTGGCGCCGGTCACGTCCACGCTGCACAGGACGAACACGGCCCAGAAGCCCTGCGATTCCAGCGGCAGCACCGTGCGCACCGGCACGCCGCGCCGGGGCAGGTCGAGGGGCGCACTGAAGACGATCTGGTGCACGTTGGCGACGTGCTGGTAGTGCAGCACCACGGTGTCGCGCAGGCCGGTGTCGACACTGGTACAGCCCGCCGCCAGCAGGCAGGCGAGCCCGGAAACATAGGTGGTCAGCTTGCGCATGCGGATCTCCTTGGAGCGAGCGCGTCAAGCTTGGAGCAATCGAGCGGGGCGGGCTTGCGGGAGGTCAGGCGTGCGCCCGATGGGGCGGCCGGTTCAGGTGGTGCCGAGCGATTTCTGCAGCAGTGCGTGCAGGGAGGCGAAATCCGGTTCGCCCAGGTAGCGCTTGAGGATGGTGCCATCCTTGCCGATGACGAAGGTGGTCGGCGTCATGGACACGTCGCCGAACTGCCTGGCCAAATCTCCGCCGGAATCGAGGGCGACCTTGAACGGCAGCTTGCGCGTCTCGGCGTAGTTCAGCACGTAGTCCGGGCGGTCATAGCTCATCGCCACGGCGACGAATTCCAGGCCCTGGCCCTTGAACTTGTTGTAGGTGTCGACCATCTGCGGCATTTCCTTCACGCAGGTGGTGCAAGAGGTGGCCCAGAAATTGATCATGACGACCTTGCCGCGCAAGTCCTGCGAGCTGATCTTCTGGCCGTCGATGCCGATGAAGGTGACGTCCGGCGCCTGCTGCTTGCTGAAAACGGCCACGCCGGCGCCAGCGGCAATCGCGAGTACCGCCGCGCCGATGGCGGCCGGCTTTATCCAGGAGCGGACGGGGGAAGCGGAAGTGGTCATGATCTCATCCGTGTTGGCGACAAACCATTATAGGTTCGCCGCCATTTTCTTGCCGATCACGCGAGGACCTTACTGCGCCTGGGCCTGCTGCGGCTGCATCGAGCGCACGTCTTCTTCGCTGATGTATTCGAACATCTTGACGACACTCATCACGCCGGACACGCCTTGCGCGACCTGGGCCGCGACATTGCCTTCGCGCTGGGTCACCAGGCCCATCAGATACACGTTGCCGCGTTCGGTGACCACCTTGAACGAGGTCGCCTTGATGGTGTTCTTGTCGGCCAGGCTGAGTTTTACTTTGCTGGTGATCAGGGTATCGCTCGAACGCGAGGTGTAGCTCGACGGGCCGGCGATGGCCAGTTCGTTGAACACGTTGTCGACGTTGGCGATGCTGCGCACCTCGTTCTCGACCGCGCGCTTCATCGCCTCGTCGCGCACCTCGCCGGTCAGCAGCACCTTGCGGTTGTAGCTGTTGACGTTGACGTGGCCGGCGTCGCCGACGATGCTGCCCAGGCGGGTATCGGCCTTGACGGCGATCGCCTTGTCCTCGGTCTGCGCGCCCAGCGAGCGGCGGTCGGCGGTCGCGAGGGCACCGCCGACGGCGCCGGCGGCCACCACGGCCACGCAGCCTTGCAGGGATGCGATCAGCGCCACGCCCAGCACGGCCTTCGACAAGGCACCCAGCAGGGCGCCGCGTTTAACTTGCATCTTCTTCTCCGAACAGGGCGACGTCGATGCCGTCGCAGATACTGTGGATCGCGACCAGGTGCACTTCCTGGATGCGGGCGGTGCGTGCGTGCTGCACGTTGATGTGGACGTCGGCCTCGGTCAAGAGCTGGCCCAGCTTGCCGCCGTCCTTGCCGGTCAGGGCGACCACGCGCATCTCGCGTTCCAGCGCGGCTTCGGCCGCGGCCACCACGTTGGCGGAATTGCCCGAGGTCGAGATCGCCAGCAGGATGTCGCCGGACTGGCCGAGCGCCTGCACCTGCTTGCTGAAGATCTCGTTGAAGCTGTAGTCGTTGCCGACCGCCGTGATGATCGAGGTGTCGGTGCTCAGCGAGATCGCCGGCAGCGGGAAACGCTCGCGCTCGAAACGGCCGACCAGTTCGGCAGCGAAGTGCTGGGCATCGCCGGCCGAGCCGCCATTGCCGCAAGCCAGGATCTTGTTGCCGTTGGAAAGCGCATTGAACATCAGTTCGATGGCGTTGGAAATGGGTTGTGCCAGCAGGGCGCCCGACTTCAGCTTGAGGTCGGCGCTTTCCTGGAAATGAGCGAGGATGCGTTGAGTATTCATGGTCGAAGATTATAGTGCAGTGGCAACGGCAGACGATCAAGTGCTGCAAAAAATGCTTACACTTGAAAGCCTGTCAAGAGGGATCCGAGACGTTGGCGGCGCGCCGGTTTCAATCGCCATCGATGGCATTCTTGAGCCAGTCGACGCGCCCGCCATCGATCGCCACCACGTCGATGCGGCAGGGCGGGGTGCGCGGCAGGCGCTGCAGATAAACCTGGGCGGCGCGCACCACGCGGCGGATCTTGGCCGGGCCGATGCTGGCGGCGGCCGAGACTTGGGCGCCGGCGGCGCGCTGGCGCACCTCGACGAACACGAGGGTTGCGCCCTCGCGCATGATCAAGTCGATCTCGCCCAGCTTACATCGGAAATTCGCTTCGACCAGCACCAAACCGTGACGTTGAAGATACACACACGCCAGTTCTTCCCACTGCCGACCCTGTTCCTGCTTTTGCGACAGGCGGGCCGGCCACATGTCAGGGCCCCGTGTCCACCGGCGTGAAGCCGCCGTCATGGTAGACGGCCTGGGCTTCACGGCGGCGCAGCTGGCCGCCGGCGTCCAGCTGCAAACGGCCGCTGACGCCATCGATACGGAAGGGCGCGCCCGGGCGCAGGGCCAGTTCGCGCGCGACCAGGAAGGCGTCGATGCCGAGCGCGTACAGGCGGTGCATGTAGAGCGGCAGTTCCGGGTCGCTCAGGCGCGGGTAGACCATCACGGCCGGGTGGTCGGGCAGCACCAGCCAGGGCACGTCGACCACGTGGACGCCGTCCAGCTCGGGCACGCTCAAGCCCGGCGCGCGGCCCGGATTGATGGTCGCGCCGCCATACACCGGCAGCGTGCCGCCGGCCAGCGTGCGCACCTGGCGCAGCTCGGCGACGTCGAGCGCGGCGAACAGCAGCGCCGGCGGATCGATCTCCAGGCGGCCCTTCAATTCCTCGAGCAGGGCCGGATCGACCCGGCCGTCAAGGGACGGCAGCACGAAGCGCTGGCCGGTATGGCCGAGTTCGTTCCAGCGGGCGTCGAAGGCATCGGCGGCGCGCTGGGCCCAGACCGGGCTGCCGGTCAGGATCAGCACGCGGCCGTTCGGATGCTCGCGCGCCGCCCACTCGGCCACCTGGCGCGCCTCGTCCTCGATCGAGAGGCCGGCCACCCACATGCCGCGCGGCAGGGTGCCGCGGGTTTCCGGGTGATTCAGGGCGATGGTCGACCTGGGCACCGAGCCGCGCGCGGCCAGCGCGCTGACGGCGGGGCGGGCCAGCGGCCCGACCACCAGGTCGTGCGAGGTTACGGCGCTGTCGTAGGCGGCCAGGGTCTGGCCCACGTCGTCCCCGGTGGCGACCAGGTCGACCTGGAAACCGGCGCCGTCGCGCGCGGCAGCGGCCATGAAGCCGGCGCGCACCGATTCGGCGGCGCCGGCCAGCGATGTGGAATTCATCGGCAGCAGCAGGGCGACGCGCACGGTGTTCGCCGGCGGCGCTTCCTGGCCGGGCAGGGCGATCGGGGCGGTGCGCACGGCGTCGGTGGGATCGGGTCGGGGTGCCGGCGCAGGTGCCGGCGCAGATTCGGCCGCCGGCACGGCGCTGCGTTCGATCACGCGCGGATGCAGGCTTGTGTTTGCGCCCTTGGACGCGCACAATTCCTCCGGCTCGAGGCATACCGTGCTGCAGCCGGACAGCAGCAGCAGGGACAGCAGCGCGAATACCAGGCCGAGGCAGCCATCCTTGTGCCGGCCCTTGAGATTTTTTATCAGCATCCCATCCCCAAATGACAGAAACCCAGTCCAGTTCATCCTTCCAGATCGCCCAGCTGCCCGTCATGGGCGAGGCCGCCCAGCAGTCCTATCCTACCGCAACGCTGTACGTGGTGGCCACACCCATCGGCAACGTCACCGACATCACGCTGCGCGCCCTGCACGTGCTGCTGCTGGCCGACGTCGTGGCCTGCGAAGACACGAGAAAGACCGGGGCCCTGCTCACGCGCTTCGGCCTGAACAAGCCGATGGTGGCCGCGCACCAGCACAACGAACGCGAAGTGGCCGACAAACTCGTCGCCCGCCTGCGCACCGGCGAGCGCGTGGCGCTGGTGTCCGACGCCGGCACGCCGGCCGTGTCCGACCCGGGCGCGCGCATCGTCGACGCCGTGCGCGCGGCCGGGCTGGACGTGGTGCCGATCCCGGGCGCGTCGGCGGCGATCGCGGCGCTGTCGGCCAGCGGCCTGGTGAACGACCGCTTCCATTTTGTCGGCTTCCTGCCGGCGCGGCCCAAGCAGCGCGAATCGGAACTGAGTACGCTCAAGGGGATGACGGCGACCCTCGTGATCTATGAGGCACCGCATCGCATCGTCGACTGTGTCGAGGCATTGGCCGCGGTGTTCGAGCCCGAACGCCAGGTCGTCTTTGCGCGCGAGCTCTCCAAGATGTTCGAGGAGATCCAGCGCTGCGCATTGAAGGACGCGCTGGCCTGGGTCAAGGCCGATGCCAACCGCGAGCGCGGCGAATTCGTGGTGCTGGTCGAAGGCGCGGCGGTGCGGGACGACGTCCAGGATGCCGAGGCCGAACGGATCCTGAACATCCTGCTGGCCGAGTGCTCGGTGAAGCAGGCGGCCAACCTGACGGCCCAGATCACCGGGAAAAAGAAGAACGCGCTGTACGAGCGCGCGCTGCAGATCAAGGGCGATGGGAAGCCTGACTGAGCGTCAGTCCGGCGCCGGCACGAAGGCGTCGAAGCGCGCGAACTCCGCCTCCGTGAACGCCGGGTTGGTGCAGGCGCGCTGGAACACTTCCTCGACGTTGCGGCGCTTGAGCGAGGCCAGGTCCTCGTGCAGCAGCCCGAGCGTGCGCTGGATGAAGGGATGCGCCAGGATCTGCGCTTCGGCCGCCGCTGTGGAGGGGGCCTCGCCATGCAAGCGGATCGCGGCCTGGTCCGCGGCCTCGTACACCACGCGCGCCGCCCATGCGGCTTCCTGCGGATTGGGGTCGAGCAGGCAGCGGATCGCGTAGGCGACGGTGACGAGCGTGTCCTCGGCCAGGAAGTCGAAGGGGCTCCAGTCCCGGGTTTCCTGTTCCAGCACCGCCATCAGCTTGTCCAGGGTCGCTTGCCAGGTGTCGGGCGCCAGGTCGCCGGCCCGGATTTTTTGCCAGAGCGCCGTCACCAGGCTTGCCGGATCGAGTTGCGCCTGCAGCAGGCGTGGCGGCGCATAGCGGTCGTAGCATGGCAGTTGCCGCGTCGCCGCGGCCGTCGCGAAGGCCAGGCGCAGCCGGGGCGGCAGCGTGGCCAGTTCCTGTATCAAGCGGGTTTCGTCGTAGGTGATCATTGTCGATGAGGTCGTGGTGCCGGTCTTCACCATTTGCAGCCGTGGTCTTTCTTGTCCATCATAAGGTAGAGCGGGGCAAACAGGCCGCCCGGGATGCCATCCTTGCAATTGCCGCGCTTGGCCGCTTGAATCGAACGTGACAGGCGGCTCTCGGTTTCCAGCGGTTTCGGCGGCAGGCGCTCGAGCGCGGTGCCGGCCTTGGCCGGGTCGGGCGCGTTGGCCTGGGCGCGGGCCAGCGCGCGTGCGGCGTTCAGGTCGAAGGCCGGCGCCGGTGCCAGCGAGGGCGCGGCATCGTCGGGTGCCGGGCTGGCCGGCGCCGGTTCCACTTTAAACGTTTCCTCATCCTTCGACGCGCGTGTTTCCGGCGCCAACGAGATCACCGGACGGGCAGGGCGCGCACGTCTGGCGGGCGCCGGTCTTGCCGGTTCCTGCCGCTTGGGCACGGCTTGCGGCGCCGGCACGGGCGGTGCGGCGGGTTGCACCGGCCGCAGGCGCACCGTCAGCCTGTCGGGCGCGGCGGGGGCCGGCGCGCCGTGCGGCTGGCGGTAGATCGACAGCAGCAGCGCGTGCAGGGCGATCGAGATGGCGATGCCGGCGCCCACGCGTTTCAGCTGGCGCGGGTCGGGCGCGAAGCCGGTGACAGACAGCGATTCGCTTGCGGTATTCACATGCATGACTCCCGTTTGTAGCGGAAAACCGCATCCGCGAAAAAATCGGAGAGGCTTTCCTTGACCTGGGCACCGTCCGACGGTTATGATGTCCGTCTTCGGAGTGTAGCGCAGCCCGGTAGCGCATCTGGTTTGGGACCAGAGGGTCCAAGGTTCGAATCCTTGTACTCCGACCAGGAATATAGCAAGAAGCACTGAAAAAAGGCCGACGATTGGATCGTCGGCCTTTTTCCATTCCGCGCAGTCAAATCACCCCGCGCGCTTCGCCAACAAGGCGTTGCCGACCCGGCTCGCGCCCTTGCGCCCCAGCTGCTGGGAAATGAAGGCCCCCGCATCCACCACCTGGTCGAGGTCGACCCCGGTCTCGATCCCGAGCCCGTTCAGCATGTAGAGCACGTCCTCGGTCGCCACGTTGCCGGTCGCGCCCTTGGCGTACGGACAGCCGCCCAGCCCGGACACCGAGGAGTGGAAGATCGCGACGCCCAGTTCCAGGCTGGCGTAGATGTTGGCCAGCGCCTGGCCATAGGTGTCGTGGAAGTGGCCGGAGATGCGATCGAGCGCAAACGCGCGCGCCGCGGTCTCCATCACCGCCCGGGTTTTACGAGGGGTCGAGACGCCGATGGTGTCGGCGATGTCGATCTCGTCGCAGCCCAGGTCGCGCATGCGCCCGACCACGTCGGCCACGGCGTCCAAGGGCACCTCGCCCTGGTAGGGGCAGCCGAACGCGCAGCTGATGCTGCCGCGCAGGCGCAGGCCGTGTTCCCTGGCCGCGCGCGCCACCGGTTCGAAGCGCGCGATCGATTCCGCGATCGAGCAGTTGATGTTTTTCTGCGAAAAGGCTTCCGAGGCCGAGCCGAAGATCACGACCTCGCCGGCGCGGGCCGCCAGCGCCGCCTCGAAACCCTGCATGTTCGGCGTCAGCGCCGAATACAGGGTGCCGGGGCGGCGCTCGATGCCGGCCATGACCTCGCCGCTGGTCGCCATCTGCGGCACCCATTTTGGGGAAACGAAGGAGGCCGCCTCGATATTCGAAAAACCGGCGCGCGACAGGCGGTCGACCAGTTCGATCTTCACCGCCGCGGACACGGCTTCCTTCTCGTTCTGCAGCCCGTCGCGCGGGCCGACTTCGACAATCTTGACGTGCGTTGGCAATTGCAAGTTCATTTCAATATCCTCTCTGGAGATCGACCACGTCGGCGACCGTCTCGCCCTGTTCGAGCAGCTTGATCTTGGCGGCGATCTGGCGCACCGCTTCCTCGCGCAGCGTCAGCGCCGAAATGTGCGGCGTGATGGTGATGCGCGGCTCGCCCCAGAACGGATGCGGCGCCGGCAGCGGCTCGTTGCGGAACACGTCCAGCGTGGCCCCGGCGATGTGGCCGGCGCGGATCAGCGCCAGCAAATCCGGCTCGGCCACCTGGGCGCCGCGCGCGACGTTGATCAGGTAGGCGCCTTCCGGCAGCTTGGACAGGCGCGCGCGGTCGAGCAGGTTGGTGGTGTCCGGCGTCAGCGGCAGCATGCAGACCAGCACCCGGGTGCCGGCCAGGAAATCGTCCAGCGCGGCCATGCCGGCAAAGCATTCGACCCCTGGCAGATCCTTGGGCGTGCGGCTCCAGCCGCGCACCGGGAAGCCGAGCTGGCGCAGCGTGCGCACCACCGGCACGCCGAGTTTGCCAAGTCCGAGTACGCCGATGCTGAAAGTCTTCTTGTCCTGCAGCGCCAGCGGGCGCCACACGCCCTCTCTCGCCTGGCGCTCGTAGTCGTCGAAGCGGCGGAAGTAGCGCAGCACCGCGTGCGCGACATAGTCCGCCATCTGCTCGGCCATGCCGGCGTCGCCGAGACGCACGATCGGCACCGGCGGCAGCGCATCGCCGAATTTGAGCAGGGCGTCGACGCCGGCGCCCATCAGGAAGATCGCTTTCACGTTTGCCAGTTGATCGAGCAGGGCCGGCGTCGGCGCCCACAGCACGGCGTAGTCGCAGGGCGCGACCGCGTCGCCTTCCTGCCAGACGATTGTCTCGGCATGCGGCAATGCGCCGGCGAAATCGCGGGCCCAGGGTTCGATCACCCCGTCGCCGCGGTACAGCAAGATGCGCATGGTCCCCTCCATTATGTTTTTTATGCCGCGGCCTTGAAGGCCAGCAGCGGCGCGCCATCGGCCACCTGGTCGCCGACCCCGTACAGCACTTCCTCGACCAGGCCATCGCTCGGTGCCGAAATCGTGTGCTCCATCTTCATCGCTTCCATGATGACCAGCGGCTCGCCCTTTTTCACCGTCTGGCCGTTGGCGGCGATCACCGCCACCACCTTGCCCGGCATCGGCGCGGTCAGGCGCCCGCCGGCGGCTTCGTGCTCGCCGGCATGGGCCAGCGGATCTTCCCAGGCCAGCACGTGGTGCGCGCCGCCGCTGAACACGTGCAGCAGCTCGCCCTCGCGCCGCACCGTGCCCTGCACGGCGTTGCCGTCCAGGCGGAGCGCAAGCCGGTCCTGGTCGCGCGACACCAGCGCCAGCGCATGCTTGTCGGCGCCCAGGTCGAGGGTCCAGCCCTTCGGATGATAAGTCACCCCGAGCGCATACGCCTTGGCCTCGGTCGTGGCGGCGTAATCGTCCGCAAACGACAGTTGGCGCCGGTAATGGCCGTTCATGCGCCAGCCGTGGGCGCTGGTCCAGGGGTCGGCCGGATTGGCGGAAACATTCCCGCCTTGCTCGGCGTCGAGCAGGCTGGCCGCGGCCAGCGCCAGCACGCCCAGCGGCGCCGGACCGGCTTGCGGGAACAGGGCGTCGTGGTTGCGTTCGATCAGGCCGGTGTCCAGGTCGGCCGTGGCGAAAGCCTGGCCCTCGACCAGGCGTTTCAAGAAGGCGATGTTGGTGGCCAGGCCGACGATGTGGAATTCGGACAGCGCCTGCGCCATGCGCGCCAGCGCCTGCGCGCGGTCCGCGCCCCAGACGATCAGCTTGGCGATCATCGGGTCGTAGAACGGAGAAATGGCATCGCCCTGGCGCACGCCGGAATCGATGCGCACCGCGGCCGGCGCGGCGATCGTGCCGCCCAGCTCGAAGGCGACGTGGCTGGGCGTGGCCATGTAGTGCAGGGTGCCGATCGAGGGCAGGAAACCCTTTTCGGGATTTTCCGCATACACGCGCGCCTCGATCGCGTGGCCGTGGATCGCCAGCTCGTGCTGTTTTTTGGGCAACGGCTGGCCGGCGGCCACGCGCAGCTGCCATTCGACCAGGTCGGTGCCGGTGATCATTTCCGTCACCGGGTGTTCGACCTGCAGGCGCGTGTTCATCTCCATGAAGTAGAAGGAACCGTCCTGGTTGGCGATGAATTCGACGGTGCCGGCGCCGACGTAGCCGACCGCGCGCGCGGCCGCCACCGCCGCTTCGCCCATCGCGGCGCGGCGGTCCTGCGGCATGCCGGGCGCCGGCGCTTCTTCCAGCACCTTCTGGTGGCGGCGCTGCACCGAGCAGTCGCGCTCGTGCAGGTAGACGCAGTTGCCGAGCGTATCGGCGAACACCTGGATCTCGATGTGACGCGGGCGCTGCAGGTATTTCTCGACCAGCACCTTATCGTCGCCGAAGGAGCTGATCGCCTCGCGCTTGCACGAGGCCAGCGCGGACTGGAAATCGTCGCTGCGTTCGACCACACGCATGCCCTTGCCGCCGCCGCCGGCGCTGGCCTTGAGCAGCACCGGATAGCCGATGCGGTCGGCCTCACGCTGCAGCAAGGCCGGGTCCTGGTCGTCGCCGTGGTAGCCGGGCACCAGCGGTACGTTCGCACCTTCCATCAACTGCTTGGCGGCGGATTTCGAACCCATCGCGCGCATCGAGCTGCCCGGCGGACCGATGAACACCAGGCCGGCCTGCGCGCAGGCTTCGGCGAATTCCGCGTTCTCGGACAGGAAGCCGTAGCCCGGGTGGATCGCCTGCGCGCCATGGGCCTTGGCCACCTCGATGATCCTGTCGCCGCGCAGGTAGCTGTCCTTGGCGGCGGCGGGACCGATCAGCACGGCCTCGTCGCACACGGCGACATGCCTGGCGCCGGCGTCGGCTTCCGAATAGACGGCAACGGTCTTGACGCCCATGCGGCGCGCGGTGGCCGCGACCCGGCAGGCGATTTCGCCACGGTTGGCGATCAGGATCTTGGTGAACATGTGGTGTCTCGTTTGTTTAGTTTTAAGTGTTAGCCCCACGTCGCCCCCGCGCAGGCGGGGGCCCAAGTTCGTGGCTCAGTCGAAAACTTGGATCCCTGCCTTCGCAGGGATGACGGTTTTGCGTGCGCGGCTTTAAATCGTCCGGCCTTAATCAGCAGCCGCAACGCTCCTTCGGCGCCGACTCCAAGGTCGCCGAGCGGGTCTTGAGGCCCAGCTTTTCCAGCAGCGCACGGTCGTCATTCGCCTCCGGGTTGTCGGTGGTGAGCAGCTTGTCGCCATAGAAGATCGAATTCGCGCCGGCCATGAAGCACATCGCCTGCACCGCCTCGCCCAGCTCGCGGCGGCCGGCCGACAGGCGCACGCGCGCCTTCGGCATGGTGATGCGGGCCACGGCGATGGTGCGCACGAATTCGATCGGGTCCAGCGGCGGCAGGCCGTGCAGCGGGGTGCCCTCGACCTGCACCAGGTGATTCACCGGCACCGATTCCGGATACGGGTTCATGTTGGCCAGCTGGGCGATCAGGCCGGCGCGCTGGGCGCGGGTCTCGCCCATGCCGACGATGCCACCGCAGCAGACCTTCAGGCCGGCGCTGCGCACGCGGCCCAGCGTGTCCAGGCGGTCCTGGTACTCGCGGGTCGAGATGACGTCGCCGTAGAAATCGGGCGCGGTGTCGATGTTGTGGTTGTAGTAATCGAGGCCGGCCTTGGCCAGCTGCTCGGCCTGGCCCGCTTCCAGCATGCCCAGCGTGGCGCAGGTTTCCATGCCCAGCGCTTTCACGCCGCGCACCATGGCCTCGACCTTTTCCATGTCGCGCTCCTTCGGGCTGCGCCAGGCGGCGCCCATGCAGAAGCGGGTCGCGCCCTTGGCCTTGGCTTCGCTGGCCGCGGCCAGCACCACGTCGAGGTCGAGGATCTTCTTGGCTTCGACGCCGGTATCGTAGCGCGCCGCCTGCGGGCAGTAGCCGCAGTCTTCCTCGCAGCCGCCGGTTTTAATCGATAACAGAGTCGCCAGTTCGACGTCACCGTCGGGGAAGTGGGTGCGGTGGGCCTGGCTGGCGCGGAACATCAGTTCCGGCAGCGGCAGCTCGAACAGGGCCAGCACCTCGGCCAGCGGCCAGGTGGCGTCCTGCGGCAGGGTGACCGGCGCGACCGGCGGATGGAGGGTAAGGACTTGGGACATGGGTGTTTCCTTGTTTTGGCGAGGTACGTAAGTTCAGGCGCGCGTGGCCGGCCATCCCGGCAGGCCCGCGAGCTCGATGAAGGTGGCCGCTTGCGCAGCCGAAGCTTGTTCCAGACGCGGCACGCGTCCCAGCAGGGGCGCGGGCATGCGCTGTTCGAGCGCGGCGATGTTCTCGTCGATGAAGCGCATCTCGGGGTCGACCTGGTTGGCGACCCAGCCGGCCAGCACCAGGCCGCGCGCGATGATCGCTTCGGCGGTGAGCAGGGCGTGGCTGATGCAGCCCAGGCGCATGCCGACCACCAGCACCACCGGCAGGTTCAGCTGCACCGCCAGGCCGGCGCTGTCGAAATCGTCGGAGAAGGGCACGCAGAAGCCGCCCACACCTTCGACCACGGTGGCGTCGGACGCCCCCAGGATCTCGGCATAGGCGGTCATGATGGCGACCGGTTCGATGGTCACGCCTTCCAGGCTCGCCGCGATGTGCGGGGCGCAGGGCTCGCGCAGCATGAAGGGCGTGGTGATGTGCTGCGGCAGGTGCACGTTGCCGGCGGCGCGCAGCATGGCGGCGTCTTCGTTGTGGAGTTCGCCGTCGCGTTCCTCGGCGCCGGCGGCGATCGGCTTCATGCCGCAGGCGCGCACGCCCTGCCGCACCAGCTTGTGCAGGATCGCGCTCGACACCAGCGTCTTGCCGATCTCGGTGTCGGTGCCGGTGACGAAGCAGGCGAAGCGGGTCGGCACGCCTTCCGCCGCCAGCGCGGCCGGGATCGTGGCGAAGGCCGGTGCGGTGGCGGTCTTGACCGGTTCGGCCAGGCCGACCTCGGGCTGTTCCGGCACGCCGCCGGTCTGTTCGGGATCGTTGAGCATCATGCCGGCACCCTTTCCTGTTCCAGTTGGTTGAGCGCAGCGGCAAGCTGCGCGACGTCTTGTTCGGTATGCGCGGCGGAGAGCGTCACGCGCAGGCGCGCCGTGCCCGGCGCCACGGTGGGCGGCCGGATCGCCGGCACCCACAGGCCCTGTTCGTGCAGGCGCGCGGCTGCGCGCAGGGCTTCGTCGTTGGCGCCGATGACGATCGGCTGGATCGCCGTCGGCGAGAACGGCCGCTGCCAGCGCGCCAGGCGCAGTGCGCCGTCCAGTTGAGCAATCAGGCTGCTCAAATGAGCACGGCGCTGCGCGCCTTCCGCGCCCTCGATGATGTCCAGGCTGGCCAGCAGCGCATGCGCCAGCGCCGGCGGCGCCGCCGTCGTGTAGATATAGGGACGGGCGCGCTGCACCAGCAGCTCGACCACGGCCGCGTGCGCCGCGACGAAGGCGCCGCCGACGCCGGCCGCCTTGCCCAGCGTGCCGACATACACCAGGTTGGGCGAGCGCAGGTCGAAATGCTCGAGCGCGCCGCGGCCGCTGGCGCCCAGCACGCCGAAGCCATGCGCATCGTCGACCACCAGCCAGGCGCCATGGCGCTCGCAGACGGCCAGCAGCGCGGGCAGCGGCGCAAGAATCCCATCCATGCTGAACACGCTGTCGGTGACGACGATCTTGCTGCTGGCCGTGCTCGCAATCAGCTTCGCTTCGAGTGCGGCCACGTCGCCATGCGGATAGACGGTCACGCCGGCCTTTGCCAGGCGCGCACCGTCGATCAGCGACGCATGGTTCAGCGCTTCCGAAAAGATCATCGCGCCAAGCTCGGCACCGAGGGCGGTCAGCGTGGCCAGGTTGGCCATGTAGCCGGTGCAGAAATACAGCGCCCTGGCCTCGACCAGGTGCGGCGCCTCGAAGGCGGCCAGGCGTTCTTCCAGCAGCGCGTGCGCGCGGCTGTGGCCCGACACCAGGTGCGAGGCGCCGCTGCCGGCGCCATACAACTCCGCGCCTTCGCGCAGCGCCGCGACGACTTTCGGATGCGCGGCCAGGCCCAGGTAATCGTTGCTGCAGAAGGCCAGCATGGCGCGGCCGTCAACCAGCTGGCGCGGCGCGCAGGGGCTGTCGGCGCTTCTGCGGCGCCGCGTCAGGCTTTGCGCCGCCAGCGCGTCGAGTTGACCCTGCACTTGTGCGATCAGGTCCATGATGTCATCAACCCCGGCTCGCGATCACGGATTCGAACACCTTGCGCGTGCGCGCCGCCAGGCCGACGATCTCTTCCTCGTCCAGCACGTAGGGCGGCATCAGGTAGACGGTGCGACCGATCGGGCGCAGCAGCAGTTCGTTCTCGACCGCGCTGGTGAAGAAGCGGCGTGCAAACGTGGACGCACGTTCGCTGTCCGGCTCGACCGCGTCGAAGGCCAGGATCATGCCGCGTTGGCGGAAGTTCGTGACGCGCTCGTGCTCGAGCAGCGGCGCCATTTCCAGCATCAGGCGCGTGGCGGTGTCGCGGTTGCGGTTCAATACGTCGTCTTCCTGGAAGATCTGCAGCGTCGCCAGCGCGGCGCGGCAGGCCAGCGCGTTGCCGGTGTAGGAGTGCGAGTGCAGGAAGCCGCGCGTGATGTCCTCGCTGTAGAAGGCTTCGTAGATCTTGTCCGTGCTGAGCACCAGCGACAGCGGCAAATAGCCGCCGCTGATGCCTTTCGACAGGCACAGGAAGTCCGGCCAGATGGCGGCCTGTTCGCAGGCGAAGAAGGTGCCGGTGCGGCCGCAGCCGACCGCGATCTCGTCGGCGATCAGGTGCACGTGGTAACGGTCGCACAGTTCGCGCAGGCGCTGCAGGTAAAGCGGATCGTGCATCGCCATGCCGGTCGCGCACTGCACCAGCGGCTCGACGATGATGGCGGCGATGGTGTCCGCGCTTTCCGCGAACAGCTTTTCCACGTCCTGGATCGCACGCAGCGCCACGTCCTGGCTTGACTCCCCATCGACGGCGTTGCGCGCATCCGGCGAGGCCACCGTGCGCGCGGCGCGCAGCAGCGGGCCGTAGGCATCCTTGAACAGGGCGACGTCGGTCACGGCCAGCGCGCCGATGGTCTCGCCGTGGTAGGACCCCTGCAGGCAGACGAATTCCTGCTTCTTGCCGTGGCCGGCGTTGCGCCAGTAATGGAAACTCATCTTGAGCGCGATCTCGACCGCGGACGCGCCGTCCGACGCATAGAAGGCGTGGCCCAGCGCATGCCTGGTCAGCGCCGCCAGCTGTTCGGACAGCTCGACCACCGGCGCATGGGTGAAACCGGCCAGCATCGCGTGTTCCAGCTGGTCCAGTTGCTGTTTGAGCGCGCCGTTGATGCGCGGATTGGCATGGCCGAACAGGTTGACCCACCACGAGCTGATGCCGTCCAGGTAGCGCCGGCCTTCGTGATCGTAGAGCCACGGCCCCTTGGCATGGCTGACGGCGATCAGCGGCACCTCTTCGTGGTGCTGCATCTGCGTGCAGGGGTGCCAGACGCTGCGCAGGCTGCGGGTGATCCAGTCGGATGAGCTCTGTGGGTTGGATGGGTGCGTCAAGATGATTCCTAAAAACTGTATAAACTGATTGTACTAATGTGTTAGCTGAGCCATGACGGCTTTCTCTTCTCGAGGAAGGAAGCGACGCCTTCGCGCCCCTCCCCGGAGGCGCGGATCGTCGCGATGCGGCCGGCCGTGTCGGCCAGCAGCACGTCGTCGATCGGCAGGCCCGCGATGTCGCGCACCAGCTTCTTGGCTTCGCGCACGGCATTCGGGCTGTTGTTCACCAGGGACTTGACGATGGCGGCGACAGTGGCGTCCAGCTGACCGGCCGGTACCACCTCGTGCGCCAGGCCCAGGCGCAATGCCTGGACGGCGTCGAAGCGTTCGGCGGTGAGGAAGTAGCGGCGCGACGCCTGCTCGCCCATGGCCATGATCACATAGGGCGAAATCGTGGCCGGGATCAGGCCCAGCCTGACTTCCGACAGGCAGAAGTTCACGCCTTCGCTTGCGACCACGATGTCGCAGGCCGCCACCAGCCCCATGCCGCCGGCGTAGCAATCGCCCTGCACTTTCGCCACCACGGGTTTCGGGCTGAAGTAGATGGTGCGCAGCATGTCGGCCAGGCGCAAGGCGTCGGCTTCGTTTTCCTCGAACGAGTAGCCGGCCATCTTCTTCATCCAGTTCAGGTCTGCGCCGGCGCAGAAGGCGGCGCCGTTCGCGGCCAGCACGATGGCGCGCACGTCGGCGTCCTGGCTGGCTTCGTCGAAGGCCATGGTCAGGTCGGCGATCGCGTCTTCATTGAAGGCGTTGCGCACGTCCGGGCGGTTGAGCGTGATGGTCGCGACCCTGTCGGCGACGGAAATATCGAGGGTGTCGTAGGTGTCCATGTCGGGTTCCTTTTTACATCCTGAATACGCCAAACTTCGTGTCTTCGATCGGCGCGTTGAGCGCGGCCGACAGACCGAGTCCCAGCACCATGCGCGTGTCGGCCGGATCGATCACGCCGTCGTCCCACAGGCGCGCGGTGGCGTAGTAGGGGTGGCCCTGGTGTTCGTACTGGTCCTTGATCGGCTGCTTGAACGCGGCTTCTTCCTCGGGCGACCACTGGCCGCCTTTCGCTTCGATGCCGTCGCGCTTGACCGTCGCCAGCACCGAGGCCGCCTGGTCGCCGCCCATCACCGAGATGCGCGCGTTCGGCCACATCCACAGGAAGCGCGGCGAGAAGGCGCGGCCGCACATGCCGTAGTTGCCGGCCCCGAAAGAGCCGCCGATGATCACGGTGAACTTCGGCACCGCCGCCGTCGCCACCGCGGTAACCATCTTGGCGCCGTTGCGCGCGATGCCTTCGTTCTCGTACTTGCGGCCGACCATGAAGCCGGTGATATTCTGCAGGAAGACCAGTGGGATCTTGCGCTGGCAGCACAGTTCGATGAAGTGCGTGCCTTTCAAGGCCGACTCGGAGAACAGGATGCCGTTGTTGGCGATGATGCCGACCTTCATGCCGAAAATGTGGGCGAAGCCGCACACCAGCGTGGTGCCATATCTCGCCTTGAACTCGTCGAACTCGCTGCCGTCGACGATGCGGGCGATGACTTCGCGCACGTCGAAGGGTTTGCGGGTATCGACCGGGATCACGCCGTACAGTTCTTCGGCCGCATATTTCGGTTCCACGGCTTCGCGCAGCGCACCCCGCATTTCAACGTGAACCGTCGGTTTTACCCGGTTCAGGTTCGACACGATCGTCCGTGCCAGCGACAGCGCGTGGGTATCGTCCTGCGCCAGGTGGTCGGCCACGCCGGATAATCTCGTGTGGACGTCGCCGCCGCCCAGGTCTTCGGCCGTCACGACCTCGCCGGTGGCCGCCTTCACCAGCGGCGGGCCGCCCAGGAAGATCGTGCCCTGCTCCTTGACGATGATCGATTCGTCGCTCATCGCCGGCACGTAGGCGCCGCCGGCCGTGCAGGAGCCCATCACCACGGCGATCTGCGGGATGCCTTTCGCGGACAGGTTGGCCTGGTTATAGAAGATGCGGCCGAAGTGGTCGCGGTCCGGGAACACGTCGTCCTGGTTCGGCAGGTTGGCGCCGCCGGAGTCGACCAGGTAGATGCACGGCAGGTTGTTCTGCTCGGCGATCTCCTGGGCGCGCAGGTGTTTCTTGACCGTCATCGGGTAATAGGTGCCGCCCTTGACGGTGGCGTCGTTGCAGACGATGACGCATTCCTGCCCGGCCACGCGCCCGATGCCGGTGATGATGCCGGCGCTTGGGGCGGCACCGTCGTACATCTCGTAGGCCGCCAGCTGGGACAGTTCGAGGAAGGGCGTGCCGGGATCGAGCAGCATCTGCACGCGGTCGCGCGGCAGCAGCTTGCCGCGGGCGACGTGTTTGGCGCTGGCGGCCGCGCCGCCGCCCTGGGCGACGAGCGCGACTTTGGCGCGCAAGTCGTCGACGATGGCGTGCATGGCCGCGGCGTTGGCCTTGAAGTCCTCGCCGCGCGGGTTGAGTTTGGTTTCGATCTGGGGCATCGCGTCTCCTGCTTTTTCTAGTCCGGGAAGCTGCCGTCCAGGTAGAACCAGCGCATCTTGCCGCCGACGGCCGGATCCGGCTCGCGCACGAAGCGACTGATCTCGTGCAGGCGCTGGGCGCGGCCGCTCCCCACCTTGAAGCGGGCGACGAATTCGACGGTGTCCTGGTCTGGATGGTCCGGCAGGTCTACTTTACGTTGACGTAAACGTAAAGCAGATTTTATCTCAAGTCCGAGCCATTGAATCTTTTCATTCTTGTCGATGATCGCTTCTTGCGGCCGGGTGCTCGGATGCCAGGTGGCTTGCAGGTAGTCTTCCACCTGCATCGTGTAGGCGGTGTACCTGGAACGCATCAGCGCCTCGGCCGTCGGCGGCAGTTCGGCGCCGGCAATGTACGGGCCGCAGCAGCGCAGGATCGGTGAGCCGCTGCCGCAGGGGCAGGATGGGGTGGGAGCGCGGGTAGACATGGCGGCAATTATCCGCCATTTCATGTGCCTGAGTCAGGCGCGGTGGATTTTCAGGATCTGCGGAATGGCGACGTTTTGGCAGGCGTTGTCGCAACTTCAGCTAAAGATTGCCGAATATAAATGGAACGGCTGACAAATAAAATCAGAATATTCTTAAATGCGCTATCCCGTCGTCCCTGCGCAGGCAGGGACCCAAGTTCTGCGAGTTGCCACAAATGTTTCCACTGATCGGCGAACTTGAACCCCTGCCTGCGCAGGGGCGACGTGCATGCGATACGGCGAACCTGGACCGCTGCCTGCGCAGGGGCGACGTGCATGCGCTAACAGTGAGAATTATGCCAACGTCAGCCCATCCAATCCGAAGGGCGGCGCTTTCCCACGCATCAAGTCGGCCAGCAGACTCGCCGTCCCGCAGGCAAACGTGAAGCCCAGCGGCCCATGGCCCACGTTCAGCCACAGGTTGGCGTACCTGGTGCCACCGATGATGGGCGCACTGTTCGGCGTCGCCGGCCGCAAGCCGGCCCAGGGCGTGACGTGGGTATAGTCGGCCGCGCGCGGCATGGTGTCGCGCACCTGGCGCGTCAGGCTGGCCAGGCGCCGTTCGTCCAGGCGCAGGTCTTCGCCGACCATGTCGACCATGGCCGCCACCCGCAGCGTGTCGCCGATGCGCGCGTACAGCACCTTGCGCTCGAAATCGGTGACGCTGATCGACGGGGCGACGTCGTCCAGGCGGATCGGCGCGCTCAGGCTGTAGCCCTTCAAGGGATAGATCGGCAGCGAGATGCCGGCGCCGAGCGCCAGCGTGCGGCTCTGCATGCCGGCGGCGAGCACGTAGGCGTCGGCGGCCATGGGCCCGGCCGTGGTCTCCAGGCCGGCGATGCGGCCGGCGGCGGTGTGCAAGCGCGTGGCCTCGCCCTGCACGAAGCCCTGGAAGCGCGGGTGGGAACGGATGCGCTCGGCCAGCGCCACGCAGAAGGCGTAGCAGTCGGCCACCGCTTCGCCGCTGTTGTAGATGCCGCCGGCCAGCTTGTCTTCGACCGCGGCCAGCGCCGGTTCGCGCGCCACGCACTCGGCGGCGCTCCACACCAGGCCGGCGTTGTCCGGCTTTGCGGTGGCGGCTTCGAAGGCGGTGCGGCTACGGTAGACCACCAGCTTGCCGGCGTCGCGCCACTGGAAGGCTTCCGGGTGAATCAGCGTTTCGAGTTCGGCCATGCCGCGACGCGACAGTTCGCCCAGCTGCAGCAACTTGGCCGTGGTCTTGCGGTTGGCGTCGGCGCGGCAGTTGGCCAGGAAGGCGGCCAGCCAGCGCCACTGGTGCAGGTCGAACTGCGGCTTGAAGCGCAGCGGGCCGTGTTCCTGGAACAGCCATTTCAGTGCCTTCAGCGGCACGCCCGCGTCCGCGAGCGGCGAGACGTAGCGGTAGCTCAGCTGCCCGCCATTGCTATAGCTGGTGCCGGTGCCCACTTGTGGTGCGCGTTCGAGCAGCGTGACCCGGTAACCCGCCTCGAGCAGCCACCAGGCCGAGGCCAGGCCGACGACACCACCGCCGATCACGATTACTTGTTGCATCAGGGCACGCTATTGATCATTGACATGACTTCGCAGCTTAAGGGGAGGGCGCCGGGCTCGGCCAATGAATGTAGCGACGCCGGGCATAACCGTGGTTCATGCACGCACCGTCAGGATGCGCGTCAGCGCACCACGATCGCGCGCCGGTAGAGCGCCGCCAGGATGCGTTCCTGGAAGCGCGGCATGGCCGACAGCGCGCCGCGGTTGATTGGTGCGAAGGGATCGGTCGAGGTGCCGCCCACCAGCATCACCATGCCGTTGCGCTGGTCGCGGTCCATCAGGAAGGCCGAGACCAGGCCGTAGGCGTCGCCCTGGTGCCCGGCCAGCCGGGTGCGCGTGATCGGTTCATGGGGAAACTGCTGGTTGCCCAAACCCCAGGCCTGGTAGAAGCCGTGCAGGGTGTCGCCGTTGTTGCCATCGTAAGTCCAGTGCCGGCTGAACATCTGGTCGAGCGTGGCCGGTTTCAAGAACCGGTTGCCTGCGTGCACGTCATTCTGCAGCAGCATGCGCATCACAAGGCCCAGGCCGTGCGCGGAAATGCGCAGGCCGCCGGTCGGGCTGAAGGGCGTGGCGTTGGTCCCGATGACGTAGCGTTCGATGCCGGGCGGCGGCACGGGCGGTTTGTGCAGGACATCGTCGGCCTGGGCGATCCAGGGGCCGGCCGGATCCCAGACCTCGGTGTCGACCGTGCGCTTGCGGTACAAGGTGGCGACCTTGGCCAGGTCCGCGGCCGGCAGTGCGGACAGGTTGTAGCCGCCGTGGATGCCGAGCGGATCGAGCAGCAGGCGCCGCATCAGATGGTCGAAGCGCTCGCCGCTCACCGCCTCCATCACGGTGCCGATCACGCCCCAGCCGAGGTTACAGTAAGTGAAATAGTCGCCCGGCCCGGCGTTGGCCGCCCACATCGCACCGCTGCCGTGCCCAAGCACATCCTTCAATGAGACCTCCGCGCCAAAGGAATAGCCGGCATCGTCGCGCAGCGAGGACGTGTGGGTGAGCAGGCTGCGCAGCGTGATGGTCCGGTCCGGGAAGTGCGGGTTGCGCAAACTGAAACCAAGGTAGCGCGAGACGTCGCCGTCGAGGTCGACCTTGCCGGCTTCCAGCAGGCGCATCAGGCCGAGCGTGGTCATCATCTTGGAGACCGAAGCGATGCGGAACAAGGTATTGGCATCGACCGGGCGGTCCGGCGCGATGCTGCGGCGCCCAAACCGGCCTTCGTAGCTGACTTGCCCGTTGCGGATCGCCAGCACCGACAGGCTGGCCAGCTCGCAGGCCGGGTCCTGTGCGATGGCCGCCAGTTCGTGGTCGAGTGCAGCCCGCGCGCCCTGCGCCGCCCCCAGCACCGGCTGCACCGCCCCCAGCAGGGCCAGGCCCAGCATGCTGCGTCTGCCCTGGTTCATCGTGTCTCCCTGATAATCAGTATCATGCAAGCGAGGATACGGACTGCGCTTTATCCCGGCAAATGCCGGCCCTTGCCGGATGCATAACCTGACGGCATGGCTGCGGACGATCCTTTCATGACAGCCCCTTCTGCATTGGTATTAAACTGGTCATATGATGCTGAATACCGAAACGCCCGCTTCCCAACACGCCGCCCTCGACCAATACCCGACCGCCGAACTGGTGAACGTGCTGGTCGACGACCAGTTCAAGGCGGTGGAGGCCGTGCGCGCCGCCATGCCGCGCATCGCCGCCGCCGTCACCGCCGCGCTGCCGCGCATGGAGGCGGGCGGGCGCCTGGTCTACGTGGGTGCCGGCACCTCGGGCCGCCTGGGCGTGCTGGACAGCGTGGAACTGTACCCGACCTTTTCCTGGCCGCACGGGCGCGCGGTGGCGCTGCTGGCCGGCGGCCGTGAGGCCATGTTCGTCGCCGTGGAAGGCGCGGAAGACGACCTCGAACAGGGCGCGCGGGATGTAATGGACGTGAAGGTCGGCCCCGACGACGTGGTGCTGTGCATCGCCGCCTCGGGCGCCACGCCCTACGTGCTGGGTGCGCTGCGCGCCGCGCGCGCGGCCGGCGCGCTCACCATCGGTTTCGCCAACAACCCGGGGGCGCCGGTGGCCGGCGAGGCCGAGATCGGCATTACCCTGGACACCGGCCCGGAAGCCATCTCCGGCAGCACCCGCCTGAAGGCCGGGACCTCGCAAAAGATCGCCCTGAACACCTTTTCGAGTGCCTTGATGGTGCGTTTGAACAAGGTTTATGGCAACCTGATGGTAGACTTGAAGGCGACCAACGCCAAGCTGGTGCGCCGCGCGATCCGCCTGACGAGTTTCGCCACCGGCGCCGACGAGGCGCAGGCGAGAATGGTGCTGGAACAGTGCGGCTACCACGTCAAGGTCGCGATCGTGGCCTTGTCCAAGAACATCCCGGTCGAGCAGGCGCAGGCGCTGCTGGAGACGACGCGCGGCAGCGTGCGCGCGGCGCTGGCCGGCTGACAGCGCGCGTGGCGCGCCACGCCTGCCGACCACGAAAGAGTTATGCAAACATCGCAAGCAAAGAATCCGTGGCTGTGGGTGCCCTCGCTCTACTTCGGCCAGGCGATCCCGTATATCGTCGCCAATTACCTGTCGGTCGTGATGTACAAGGACATGGGCGTGTCCAACACCGACATCGCCTTCTATACCAGCCTGCTCTACCTGCCCTGGGTGATCAAGCCCCTGTGGTCGCCGCTGGTCGATCTGTTCGGCACCAAGCGCGGCTGGACCGTGTCCCTGCAGCTGGTGCTGGCCGCCAGCCTCGGCGCGGTCGGGGCCACATTGCACCTGCCCGCCTATTTCATCGCCAGCCTGGGCGTGATGTGGGTGATGGCCTTCGCCTCGGCCACGCATGACATCTCGGCCGACGGCTTTTACATGCTCGGCCTGCGCCAGCAGCAGCAGGCCGCCTTCGTCGGCGTGCGCTCCACCTTCTATCGCCTGGCCACGCTGGCCGGGCAGGGGCCGCTGGTGATGCTGGCCGGTTACCTCGCCACCACCCTCGGCGACGTGCGCCAGGCCTGGGCCATCGTGTTCTTCGTGCTGGCCGGCCTGTTCTTCGGCTTCTGCGCCTGGCACCAGGCCATGCTGCCGCGTCCCGATGCCGACCACAAGGCCATCGAGGGCGGCAACCTGGTGGCCGGCTTCGGCCAGACCTTCGCCACCTTCTTCGCCAAGCGCGACATCTGGCTGATCCTCGGCTTCATATTGACCTTCCGCCTGGGCGAATCGCAGCTGCTGAAACTGGTCGCGCCCTTCCTCAAGGACCCGGTCGAGAAGGGGGGCCTGGGCCTGTCCACCGTGCAGTACGGCCTGGCCTACGGCACCATCGGCATCATCGCGCTGACGGTCGGCGGCCTGTTCGGCGGTTGGCTGATCTCGCGCTGGGGCCTGAAGCGCTGCCTGTGGCTGATGGTGTTCGCCGTGCACCTGCCCGACCTGGTGTTCGTCTACCTGTCCTCGGTCCAGCCCCAGGACATGGGCGTGATCTCGGCCTTCCTCGCGATCGAGCAGTTCGGCTACGGCTTCGGCTTCACCGCGATGATGATGTACATGATCATGATCGCCGACGGTCCCTATAAAACCGCGCACTACGCGATCTGCACCGGCCTGATGGCGCTGGGGATGATGGTGCCGGGCATGTGGAGCGGCAAGCTGCAGGAGATGATCGGCTACCAGCACTTCTTCGTCTGGGTCTGCCTGGCGACGATTCCCGCCTTCATCATGGCGGCGCTGGTGAAGATCGATCCCGAGTTCGGGAAAAAGTAAGCCATGCGCGACGCCCCGGCCCGGCTGGTCTCGCTCGACGCCTTCCGGGGTTTCACCATCGCCGCCATGGTGCTGGTGAATAATCCGGGCGACTGGAGCCATTTATACGGCCCGCTCGAACACGCCAAGTGGAACGGCTGGACTTTCACGGACTGCATCTTCCCCTTCTTCCTGTTCATCGGCGGGGTGGCGATGGCGCTGTCGCTGGGGCGCCTGGCCGTCGGCGGCGCCGACAAGCCCGCGCTGCTGCTGAAACTGGCGCGGCGCGCGGCCTTGATCTTCCTGATCGGCTTCTTGCTGAACCTGGTCCCCTATTTCAACTTCGAGAAGGTGCGCATTCCCGGCGTGCTGCAGCGCATCGCCCTGTGCACGCTGCTGGCCGCGCCCATCGTCGTGTATTGCCGCTGGCGCGTCCAGCTGGCGATCATCGGCGCGCTGCTGGCCCTGTACAGCGTGCTGATGCTGACCGTGCCGGTGCCGGGCATCGGCGCCGGCGTGCTCGAACCCGGCCGCGACTTCGGCGCCTGGGTCGACCGTTCCCTGCTTGGCAAGCACCTGTGGGTGCAATCGAAGACCTGGGACCCGGAAGGCCTGGTGTCGACCATTCCCGCCCTGTGCAGCCAGCTGTTCGGCGTGCTGGCGGGACGCTGGCTGATGGCGGGCGTGAGCCGCGGTGGGCAAGCCCTGGGGCTGTTGCTGGCCGGCCTGGCGTGCCTGGGTGTCGGCGCGATTTTGGATACCATGCTCATGCCCATCAATAAAAGCCTGTGGACGCCGTCGTTCTGCTTGTGGATGACGGGCTGGGCGGCGATCGCGTTCTCGAGCTTCTACTGGCTGCTGGACGTGAACCCGCATGCGGGCTTGCGCGAGTCTGCCGGGCGCTGGATGCGGCCCTTCGTCATCTACGGGATGAACGCGCTGTTCATCTTTGCGGTGTCCGGTTTCGTCGCCAAGATGCTGGGCTATGTAAAATTCGCCCAGCCGGACGGCAGCCTGCGTTCGCTCGGCGCGCTGTTGTACGCACCGATCGCGTCCTTGCCGATCGGCGCCGTCAATACCTCGCTGCTGCATGCGCTGCTGTTCGATGCCTGCATGTTCGCGCTGGCCTGGGCGATGTGGCGTAATAAATGGTTTATCAAGGTCTGATGACCTGTCTATGGATTTAAACGGAGTGGCTTTGCAACCCGATCAAAAACGACGCGCATTCGCGCTTGGCGGTGTCGCCGGTGCGATGGCGATGAGTGGCCTGTTCTCGGCCTGTACCACGACCCAGCCGGGCATCGTGGCCACCACCGCGGGCGGCCCGGGCAGTGACCTGCCGCCGCCGGCCCCGCGCGAATTCCGCGCCGCCTGGGTCTCGACGGTGGCCAACATCGACTGGCCCAGCAAACCCAACCTGAGCGCCGACAAGCAGCAGGCCGAGGCCATCGCCATCCTCGACCGCGCGCGCGCCCTGAACCTGAATGCGATCGTGCTGCAGGTGCGCCCGGCGGCCGACGCCATCTACGCCAGCAAGCTCGAGCCGTGGTCCGAGTACCTGACGGGGCTGCAGGGCCAGGCGCCCCAGCCCTGGTACGACCCGCTGAAATTCTGGATCACGCAGGCGCACGCGCGCGGGCTCGAGCTGCACGCCTGGTTCAACCCCTACCGCGCGCGCAACGCCGGCGCCCGCTCGCCGGCCGCGCCGAACCACATCACGCGCACCAATCCGGCGGCCGTGAAGACCTACGGTAAATACCAGTGGATGGACCCGGGCGAGGACAGCGCGGTCAAGCAGACGCTGGATGTGGTGCTGGACGTGGTGCGCCGCTACGACATCGACGGTGTCCACATCGACGATTATTTCTATCCCTACCCGATCGAAGCGGCCGGCGCCACCGGCGCCGAAGGCGCGGCGCTGGACGGCAAGACCGCCAAGGGCGAGCTGGAGTTCCCGGACGACCTGTCCTGGCAGCGCTACCTGGCCGGCGGCGGCAAGCTGGACCGCGCGGGCTGGCGCCGCCAGAACGTGAACGGGCTGATCGAGGCGCTGTACGAAGAGATCCACCGCGAAAAGAGCTGGGTGCGCTTCGGCATCAGCCCCTTCGGCCTGGGCCGCCCGGACCGCCGCCCGCGCGGCATCAACGGTTTTTCGCAGTACGACAAGCTGTACGCGGACGCCGAGACCTGGCTGCAAAATGGCTGGCTCGATTACTTCACGCCACAGCTGTACTGGTCGATCCGCCAGCCGGGCCAGGCCTACGACGTGCTGCTCGACTACTGGATCGCGCAGAACAGCCGCGGCCGCCACCTGTGGCCGGGCCTGTTCACCAGCCGCATCGGCGCGCCGAGCAAGGATTACCCGCCGCAGGAAATCATCGAGCAGATCGGCGTCACGCGCTCGCGTCCGACTGCCGGCGGCCACGTGCACTTCAGCATGGCCGCGCTGATGCAGAACCGCAAGGGCATCTTCGATCAATTGCGCAGCAGCTGTTACTCGTCGCCGGCGCTGGTCCCGGCCACGCCCTGGCTCGGCAACACGGCGCCGGGCGTCCCCTCGGTCGCGGCCACGCGCAAGGGCAATGCGGTGGTGCTGAAGCTGGCGGCCGGCAAGGCCAACGCCACCTATGCGATCTGGTCGCGCTACGGCGGCGAATGGCGCTTCGCCACCGCGCCGGCCTCGCGCGTGGACTGGGCGGTCACCGACGACGCCAAGCTGGGCAGCCCGGACGCCGTGTTCGTCAGCGCGGTCGACCGCCTCGGCATCGAGAGCGCGCGCGTGCAGGCATGGCGCAAGGCATGACATTGAGTCATGCACATACGATGAGCATTCATGTGCGTGCAGCGGGGCGGAGGGCGTACACTTCGCTTCGATCATGATTCCTTCACAACCCGAATACGCGCCCAAGCCCGGCGCCGGACTCGGTCTCGGCATCGACGCCGGCGGCACCCAGACCCGCTGGGCGCTGGCCGCACCGGATGGCGCCATCGTGGCCGAGGGCACGGTGGCGGGCCTGTCCGCCCTGCAGATGGGCAGCGCGCCAGGCCGCGACGCGGTGCGCGCGACCTTTGACGAACTGGCGGCGGCGGTGCTCCTGCACGGCACGCCGGCACGCGTCCAGGCCGGCCTCACCGGCTTCGGCGGCGACGGCGAGCTGCTGCAGCGCTGGCTGGCCGAACTGCTGCACCTGGACCCGCAGGCGATCCACTTCTGCACCGACATGGTCATCGCCTACCGCGCCAGCTTCGCACCCGGCCAAGGCTACCTGGTCTACGCCGGCACCGGCTCGATCGGCGCCTTCATCGATGGCGACGGCGTGTTCCACCGCGCCGGCGGACGCGGCGTGGTGCTCGATGATGGCGGCGGCGGCTTCTGGATCGCCAGGGAAGCGCTGCGCCACATCTGGCGCCGCGAGGACGAAGCGCCCGGCAGCTGGCACACGTCACCCATGGCGCAGGCCGTGTTCGACTACGTCGGCGGCGACGACTGGGCATACTCTCGCCAGTTCATCTACGGCCAGGAACGCGGCGCCGTCGGCAAGCTGGCGTTGGCCGTGGCGGCCAGCGCCGAGCGCGACCCGGTCGCCGCCGCCATTTTGCAAGACGCCGGCCGCGAACTGGCGCGCCTGGCGCACGCCCTGCTCACGCGCTTCGGGCCGCGCCCGGTGGCGCTGTCCGGACGCGCCGCCGACCTGCATCCGACGATCATGGCGGCGATGCGGGATGCCCTGCCGCCCGCCACGCCCTTGACCCGGACCGCGGGCGGCGCCCATCATGCCGCCGCCCGCATGGCCCTCCAACCCGAACCCAAGAATAAAACATGAAAATCCTCGCCGCCACCCTGATGCTGGCCCTGCTGGCCGGCTGCGCCACCGGCCCGACCGGCCCGCAATACGACCACACCTACACCGCCAAGGGCCAGAGCAGCCGCGCGCGCTTCCTGGTGCTGCACTACACCGTCGGCGACAAGCCGTCCTCGCTGGCGACGCTGACCCAGCAGGAGGTCAGCGCCCACTACCTGGTCACCGACGACGCGCGCCCCATCGTCTACAACCTGGTCGACGAAAGGAACGCCGCCTGGCATGCCGGTAACTCGAGCTGGAAGAATTTCACGCAGCTGAACAACAGCTCGATCGGCATCGAGATCGTCAACCCGGGCTGGAAGGACACGCCGAATGGCCGCGTCTACGCGCCCTTCCCGCAATCGCAGATCGACGCCCTGATCCCGCTGGTGCGCGACATCGTCACGCGCCACCACATCGCCCCGGAAAACGTGCTCGGCCACAGCGACATCGCGCCCCAGCGCAAGCAGGACCCGGGCCCGATGTTCCCGTGGCAGCAACTGGCCGCCGCCGGCCTGGTGACCTGGCCGGACGCCAACCGCGTCGCCGCGATCTACCCGATCTTCCAGACCCAGCTGCCGGACGTCGCCTGGTTCCAGAAGAAGCTGCACACCTGGGGCTACGGCCTGGTCGAGTCCGGCGTGCTGGACGAGCAGACCCGCACCGTGCTGTCGGCCTTCCAGATGAAATACCGGCCGTCCAACATCGACGGCATGCCGGACCTGCAGACCGCGGCGCTGCTGGAAGCGCTGACCAACCCGCGCGGCGCGCTGCCGCCGGTGCCGGCCGCGCCGGTGATCACGGCGCCGGTCCTGCCGCCGCCGGACGGGATGCCGCTGCCGCCGGCCCAGCCTGGCCAGCCGACCCAGCCTGCGCAGCCGGTACCGCTGCCGACCACGCCGCCGGGCAGCCCGACTGTCATTCCCGCAACACCGCCGGTCCCGGTGCAGCAGTGAGGCTTTCGCGCAGCCCGGCTTTTCCGATATGCTTGATGATTCAAGCCTAGGAATCAATGCGATGCGTCTGCGCCATATCGAAGTCTTCCACGCCATCATGCAGGTGGGTACCATCAGCGGCGCCGCCCAGGTGCTGCACATCTCCCAGCCGGCCGTGACCAAGGTGCTGCAGCACGCCGAACTGCAACTGGGCATGCCGCTGTTCGAGCGCGTGCGCGGCAAGCTGTATCCGAAGCCCGAGGCGCACCGCCTGTTCGCGGAAACCGAAAAGCTGAACCGCGACCTGCAGGGCATCCGGCGCCTGGCCGCCAGCCTGAAAAGCCGCGCCGGCGAGACCGTGCGCCTGGTGTCCACGCCGACCATCGCGATCAGCGTGCTGCCCGCCGCCCTGAACGGCTGGCGCCGCGATTTCGCCCAGACCCGCTGCGAACTGGCGACCTTCCACACCAGCGAGATCGTCAACGCGCTGCGCCTGGGCGAAGCCGACCTCGCCCTGTCGCTGCAGGACCCGCGCCATCCCGGCATCGAGGCCGAAGCGATCGCCCAGGGCACCCTCACCGTCATGGCGCCGGCCGGCACCTGGAGCGAGGAGGAATGCCGCGAACCGATCACGCCGAGCGCGCTTTCCGGCGAACTGATCGGCCTGGCCGACCGCGATCCGCTCGGCGAGATGGTGGTGGCCGCCTGCGAAGCCCAGGACGTGCATCCGGTGTTCCACACCGTGGTGCAGACCTACCAGATCGCGCGTTCCCTGGTCGAGGCCGGTGCCGGCAGCGCCGTGCTCGATCCGTTCACGGCGGCCTCTGCCGCGCGCGACAAGGTGCAATGCCGCCCCTGGGCGCCGGCGATCCCGGTCCAGCTGTACCTGCTGACGGCCAGCCACGCGCCGCTGTCGCACGCCGCGCGCGAACTGGCCAACTGCATCGGCGCCACCGCGCGCGCCCTGATCGAAAAAGGATGTCGATGAGCTTTAGCGGCCCACCAGAGGGCGGCCCGCGCGAGGGCATTGCCAGCGAGGATATCGCCGGCGACCCGGATTTCCGCCACCTGTCCACCATCGCCGGCATCGCCGTCGATCTGCGCTACGCGACCCCGAACAATTTCGTCGGCCGCGATCTGTACGCTCCCTACGATTGCGCCTGGCTGCACCGCGACGCGGCAAGCGCGCTGGAACGGGTCGTGGCCTGGCTGGCGCGCGAACGGCCCGGCTACCGGGCGCTGGTGCTGGACGCCCTGCGCCCGCAGCGCGTGCAGCAGCAATTGTGGGATGCGCTGGAAGGCACCGGCCTGCGCCTCTACCTGGCCGATCCCGCGCGCGGCTCGATCCACTCGTACGGCATGGCGCTGGACATCACCCTGCTCGACGAGCAGGGCCGCGAGCTCGACATGGGCACCGGCTTCGACGACATGACGGAATTGTCGCATCCGGCGCTGGAAGAGGGTTTCTTGCGTAGCGGCGCGCTCACTGATGTCCAAGTGGCCAACCGCCGGCTGCTGCGCGACGCCATGTTCCAGGCGGGTTTCGTCGGCATCAGGACCGAGTGGTGGCACTTCGATTGCGGCGACCGCGACCTGGTACGCCAGACCTTCCGCCGCGTGCTTTAAATACAGTCCACGCCCTTGTGGCGCCACGCTGACGCTCGCATCACACGCTTGAGCAAACGCAGTCTCCAGCGCATCCGTAGCCGGACAATCGCACCATCGATGCAGGACGGGTAACAGTCCAGAAAGCACGAGGCCAAACTAAGGGAGGTGCGATGAAACGCTCGATGATGGCTTGCGCGGCCATGGCGGCTGCCATGGGCACGCTGGCAGGATGCAGCAGCACCGGTGGCAACAACGCCTTTGCTTCACGCGACACGACGGTCGAGTACTACCGCGTATTCGACATCAAGACCACGGCCCCGGCCGACACGGTCGCCAAGGCCGCCAGCAACGGCATCAACCGCAACGTCAGGGACGTGCAGGTCGCCACCCAGGCCGGCGCCCAGGTCACCGACTTGCCGGGCCACTTCAAGATCGCCGATCCGACCGGCGTGCCCCCGGGCACCGCGGTGGAAAAGGGACCGAGCTGCGACGGCGCGTCCTGGACCGCCAAGGCGGCGCCCAAGGTGCGCGGCAGCGACAACATGAACCTGGTCGCCTGCCTGTTCCCGTACAAGAACGGCTACCACCTCGACATGTATGCCGTCTTCACCAAGCCGGAAGGCGGCTGGCTGGCCTGGCCGCGCCGGGTCGGCGGCATGATGCTGGGCACACCGGAAAAGTTCACCGAGACGACCATGATGGACCTGGTGCGCGCGATCCGCGAAGGCACGGGCGCCAACGTGTCGCTGGTCGAGGCCAAGCCTAACCTGGCGGGCACGCCGTGGCTGGAACCCGGCCAGAACGGCAGCGCCCAGGCCAGCACCGCGGCACCGCCGACCACGCTGGCGGCCAGCACCGCCGCCACCACGGGCCAGGCTGCGCCGACCGCTTCGTCAAGTGCCCCGACATCGTCAAGTGCGCCAAGCGATACGGCAGTGACCACGCATCCGGTGACGCTGCCGGGTGAAGCACGCTGACCCAGCATTGAAAGAAGATTTCAAATAAGCGCCTTGAATGAAATCTTATTTCACATTGTTGGAACAGGCTGTGCTGGTACAGGCTGCGGTGGCACCGGCTGGGCCGAAGGCATCATCGGCATGGTTGGTACAGGCGCCGGTGCCGGCGTCGGCCCCAGCGCCGGCATGCCTTCCATGTGCGCCACCCAGTCGACCAGGGTGTCGAGCACCTGCCGGCCGCGCCCGTTGCTGACCAGGTCGCTGTTGACCATGGCGACGACGATGCACTGCTTGCCACTCGCATCCGGCACGTAGCCGGCCAGGGCGACCACGTCGCGCAGCGTGCCGGTTTTCATGCGCGCGCGGCCGGCGGCCGGGCTGTTCTGCAGGCGGCGGCGCAAGGTGCCGTCGACGCCGGCGATCGGCATGCTGGCCTGGTATTCCGGCGCCCAGTTGCTGCGCTGGCCGGCCAGCAGCACGCCGGCCAGCTGCACCGGGGTGACGCGCTCGATGCGCGACAGGCCGGAGCCGTTTTCGAGCACCAGGCCGGTGTCGTCGATGCCGTGGGCGCGCATCCAGGTGCGCACTACGGTGGCGGCGCGTGAGAGCGTGGTCTCGCCGCTGGCGGGCAGCGGGCGGCTGCCCAGCACCGGGTCGGATTCGAGCGCGCCCAGGCTCAGGAACAGGGTGCGCGCCAGCAGGTTGTCCGAAGGCTTGTTGGTGTCGCGGACGATTTCCGGCAGCGCGCGCGCCACGTGCGCGGCCAGCAGCTTCGCGTCCGGCGGCGTCGCGCCTTCGATGGTGGTCTCGCCGATGCTGCCGCCCAGCTGCTTCCAGATGCTGCGCAGCAGGCGGCCGACGTAGGCCTGGCGGTCGATCACGTTGATCGACTCGCTGGCAACGCAGTTTTTCGGGAAGGTCCCGTGCAGCACGACCTTGATGCTGCCGTCGGCTTTGGTCCGGGTTTCCGGCGCCTGCCAGCCATTGTCCCAGCTGGCGCAGTCACCGCCGGCCAGCTTCATCTCGGACGTGACGCTCACGCCCTGCAGTGCCGGCTGCACGGCGATGTCGAGGCGGCCGGCGGTCGAGCGCAGGTCCAGCTGCAGCATGTTCTTGTTGATCAGGGCGGCGTCGGGAATCACGTTGTAGTAGGACTCGGGCGATTCGTCGAAGGGCGGCACGCCCAGGTCGGCGCGCGCCGGGTTGAACAGCTGGCGGTCGATGACCAGCTGGCCCTGGATCTTGCGGATGCCCTGGTTGCGCAGGCTGCGCAGCATGGTGGTCAGCGCCGCGGTGTCCAGGTCGGCGTCGGCGCCGCCGCGCAGCACCAGGTCGCCTTTCAGGGTGTCGCCCTCGATCTCGCCGCTGCCGCGCAACTCGGTGCGGCCGCGGAACACCGGGCCCAGCGTCTCCAGGCCGACCAGCGTCGTCACCAGCTTCATGGTCGAGGCCGGATGGGTGGGACGGTCGGCCAGGTGCGACAGGATGGTCTGGTTGTCGCGCAACACCACCACGCTGAGCGCCGACTCTGGAATGGTCGTGCTGCGCAGGACGTTGATGACCGGTTCCGGCAGCTGGGCGTGAACAGGCAGCCAGGCGGCCAGCAGCGTGGACAGGGAGAGGGTGGCAAGGCGACGTCGAAACATGCTCATCCTTTACAGATTAAACGCGAAACTAAGCAAAAAACACGTAGGCGACCGCGATCGCCGCGACGATGCCGGCCAGGTCCGCGATCAAGCCGCAGGAAATGGCGTAGCGGGTCTTGCGCACGCCCACCGAGCCGAAGTACAGGGCGACGATGTAGAAGGTGGTGTCGGCCGAGCCCTGGAAGATGCAGGCCAGGCGCCCGACGAAGGAATCGACGCCGTAGGTCTTCATGGCGTCGATCATCAGCGCGCGCGAACCGCTGCCCGACAGCGGTTTCATCAGCGCAGTCGGCAGTGCCGGCGTGAAGGCGGTGTCCAGGCCCGCCATGCGGATCACCCACTCGAGGCCCTGCACCACGTAGCCGAGCACGCCCGAATTGCGGATCACGGAAATCGCCACCAGCATGCCGACCAGGTAGGGAATGATGGTCAGGGAGGTCTGAATGCCGCCCTTGGCGCCTTCGATAAACGCTTCGTACACGTTCACGCGCTTGCGCAGCGCGCCGACGATGAACACGACGATGATACTGAACAGGATCAGATTGCTCGCGACCTTGGACACGGTCTCGATTTCCGGCTTGGTGAGATAGTTCGTGAAATAAAAGATCATCAGGCCGATCGCGGCCGTGATCCCGCCCAGCCAGCCCAGCACCACGCCATTGATCAAATTGATGCGCTGGCGGATCGAGACCGCGATGATGCCGGCCACGGTGGCGACATAGGTCGCGACCATGCAGGGGATGAAGATGTCGGATGGGTCTTTCGCGCCCAGGATGGCGCGCTGGGCCATGATGGCCAGCGGAATCAGGGTCAAGCCCGAGGTGTGCAGCACCAGGAACATGATCTGGGCATTACTCGCCGTATCCTTTTGCGGGTTCAGCGTCTGCAGACTTTCCATCGCCTTCAGGCCGAAGGGCGTGGCGGCGTTGTCCAGGCCCAGCAAATTGGCCGAGAAATTCATCACCATGTGGCCGGTGGCCGGGTGGTCCTTCGGCACGTCCGGGAAGATGCGCGAAAAGAAGGGCGAGATGATCTTGGCCAGCCAGCCGATGGCGCCGGCCTTTTCGCCGACGTTCATCAAGCCCAGCCACAGGGTCATCACGCCGGCCAGCGGCAGGGCGATGTCCATCACGGCCGACTTCGAGGAGTCGAAGGTACCGTCGATGATGCGTTTGAAGATTTCAGTGTCACCCAGAAAGATCCACTGGGCCAGAGCCGCAATAAAACCAACCAGGAAGAAGCCGATCCAGATGTAATTCAGTGCCATGTGATGTGTCGTCGGGTGCGCTCGAGTGTGCAGAGTATAGGCGCACAGGAAGCTGCCACGATGAAAGAATGCGGCGCAGCTATATTAAAAAGTTATGCGCGGCTCGCGGCTCCCCCTGAGCGGCAGGCGTCCGGCCGGCGATCGCTTATTGCCTGCGCATAAGCCTCGGCCTATGATACGCAACGCTCCCAGGACCTTGCCATGCCGACTCGCCGCACCTTCGCCGCCCTGCTGTTCACCCTGTTCCAGCTGCCCCTCCCGGCACCCGCTGCTGCGCCAGGCACTGCGCCGGCCAATGCGGAACCCAAGGTGCTGCACATGTTCCTGTCCACCAGCGAAGCCGGCCTCGACCCGGCAGTCGGCTCCGACCTGGCCACCTTGTCCCTGCTGGAAAACCTGTTCGACCCGCTGCTGCGCTACGACTACCTGGCGCGCCCGCTCAAGTTGCAGGGCAATACCGCGACCGGCCTGCCGACGATCGAGGATGGCGGACGCAGCTATACTTTCCACATCCGCCCGGGCATCTATTTCACGCCCGATCCCGCGTTCAAGGGCAAGCGGCGCGAGGTGACGGCCCGGGATTACGTCTACAGCCTCACCCGCCTGTACGACCCGGCCCTGAAATCCCCCTGGTCCTTCCTGTTCGACGGCAAGTTGCTGGGCGATGGCGCGCTCAAGGACAAGTTCAGCGTCGACACCGCGATTCCCGGCCTGCAGGCGCTCGACCGCTACACGCTGCGGATCCGCCTGGTCGAGCCCGACAACAATTTCCTGTTCTACCTGGCGACCCCGGCCACCGGCGTGGTCGCGCGCGAGGTGATCGAGGCTTATCCGGGCCAGGCCGGCAACCATCCGGTCGGCACCGGCCCCTTCATGCTGGGCGACTGGAAGCGCAGCGACCGCATCGTGCTGCTGAAGAATCCGGCCTCCACCGCCGTGTTCCACGGCACGCCGAGTCATAACCCACAGGACCAGGCGATCGCCACCGCGCTGGAGGGGCAGACGCTGCCGCGCGTGGACCGCGTCGAAGTCAAGATCGCGGAAGAATTCCAGGGCCGCATGCTGGGTTTCCTCAACGGCGAATACGATTACCTGGAGCAGGTGCCGGAATCCATGACGGACATGGTCATCCGCAACGGCAAATTGAAACCCGAGCTGGCGGCGCGCGGCATGGAGCTCTATCGCTTCCCGGTGCTGCAGACCTATTACATGTGGATGAACATGCAAGACCCGGTGGTCGGCGGCTACGGCAAGGACCGGGTAGCCCTGCGCCGCGCGATCTCGATGAGCTACAACAGTCGGGAAGACATCGCGCTGCTGAAGAAAGGTTTCGCCATCAAGGCCGAGTCGCCGTTGCCGCCCAACGTGCTCGGCTACGATCCGGCTTACCGCAGCCCGGTGCCCTACGATCCGGCGCTGGCAAATGCCCTGCTCGACCGGGTTGGCTACGGCAAGCGCGACCCCGACGGATTTCGGCGGCAGCCGGACGGCAGCAACTTGACCCTGGTCATGAGCAGCGAAGCGACGGTCAGCGGGCGCCTGCGCGACGAGTTGTGGCGCAAATGCCTGAACGCGATCGGCTTGCGCGTGATCTTTAAATCGGACAAGAAGACCGAGATCATCAAGGCTTCGCGCCTCGGCAAGGTGCAGATGTTCGAGAGTAACTGGGTCGCCGATTTCCCCGACGGCGAGAATTTTTACCAGCTCCTGTATGGCCCCAACGCGGGCCGCGCCAACTATGCGCGTTTCGACCTGCCCGAGTACAACGTGCGTTATGAACAGGCGCGCCAGTTGCCCGACGGCCCGGCGCGCCAGCGGCTGTATGTCGAGATGAACCAGCTGATCCACGCCTACAACCCCTGGGTGCCGCTGACCCAGGTGCAATCGGCCGATATCCGCCAACCGTGGCTGAAAAACTACAAGCGTCACCCGGTCGAACTCACGCAATGGCGCTATCTGGATGTCGATGTTGCGCAAAGAGCACGCGCGGTCAGGGGCAAATGATAGTTTTGGCTAGTTTTTCCTCAGCTAAATATTCCCTGTAGTTATACTCAGCGCCGGAATTTTCATTGGATGGTGCGGAGCAACTGCGCTTACCTTTGAAAATATAAATATCGTAATGCAAAGACATTACTTGACTATTAAAACCCAGGCCCCCCAGGCCACACCGCTGCAGTACCCAAGGAGAGACGCGTGAAGTTAAAGAAGTTAGCACACATGATTGCCCTGATCGGCGCCGTCAGCCCGGCGATCGCACAGGAAGTGCAAGCGCAACAAAAGCCGATACAGCGCGTCGAAATCACGGGTAGCAGCATCCGGCGCATCAACCTGGAAGGCGCGTTGCCGGTCCAGACCATCACCCTCGACGACCTCGACAAGCAGGGCATCACCACCGCCGAGCAGGCGCTGCAGCTGATCTCGGCGAACGGCACCGGCGCCGACAACATGGTGTCGGGTAACAACGTGTTCGGCGCGGATGCCGACCGCGTCAGCGGCGGCGGCAGCTACGCCTCGCTGCGCGGCCTGGGCCCGTCCGCGACCCTGGTGCTGCTCAACGGCCGCCGCATCGTCGGCTACGGCATGTCGGGCAAGGCGGTCGACCTGAATTCGATTCCGCTGTCCGCGATTGCCCGCATCGAAGTGCTGAAGGATGGCGCCTCGGCGATCTACGGTACCGATGCCGTCGGCGGCGTGATCAACTTCATCATGAAGACCGATTACCAGGGCTTCAACGGCACCGCCAGCGGCAACTTCACCGAACACGGCGGCGGCGCCACGCGCCGCCTGTCGCTGAGCGCCGGCGTGGGCGACCTGGACACCGACCGCTGGAACGTGATGGGTTCGCTGACCCATGACAAGAACGACATGCTCAGCTCGCGCCAGCGCGATTTCGCCAACGGCTACCAGCCGCTGCGCGGCCTGTCGCCGGACACCACCGGCACCCCGGTCGCCAACCAGCTGACCGGCGCCGGCTCCGCGCTGGGCACCGGCTTCAAGATGCCGGGCGACCCGAACACCTACCTGCAGGCCGGCCTGCTGAGCCTGCAAGGCAAGTGCGACAGCGTCGAAGGCATGTCGCAGTACGCCAGCGACCTGTGGAAGGACGTGACCTCGCCGCTGCGCTCGAAATATTCCTGCGCCTACGACTACGGCGGCGACTACGTGATCCAGCTGCCGGCCGAACGCACCAACGCCATCGGCCGCGCCACCTTCCAGGTCAACGCCGACAACCGCATCTACCTCGAGGGCCTGCTGGCGCACAACCGCACCCTGTCGGTCCTGACCCCGGCCCAGATCTCGACCACCTTCGCCAGCGGCAACGCCTACCCGGTGAACGGTCCCTACTACCAGAACCTGCAAGCCTACATCCCGAGCTTCGACCCGACCAAGCCGATCCTGTACAAATGGCGCGCCTGGCCGGTGGGCAACCGCACCCAGCAGAACAACAACGACACCGTGCGCCTGCTGCTGGCGGCCGACGGCACCATCGCCGGCAAGTGGGACTACAAGGTCGGCCTGTCGCACAGCGCCAGCCGCGCGACCACCGACCTGGTCGACGGCTATGCCAACACCAAGGCCCTGTATTCGGTGCTGGGCAGCGGCATCGTGAACCCGTGGGCCGCGCCCGACCAGGGCCAGACCCAGGCCGCGATGGACGCGATCGAAGCGACCAAGTTCTATGGCCGCCTGCAGCACGGCAAGACTACCCTGACCCAGCTCGACGGCTCGGTCTCGGGCGAGCTGTACCAGCTGCCGGGCGGTGCGCTGTCGGGCGCGGTCGGCTTCGATCTGCGCCGCGAAAGCTACGCGTTTGCCCAGGACACCGACGCCACCCAGATCCTGCTGGCGCCGGGCAATGCCAACCAGGCGCGCGTGGCGCGCAACGTCAAGGCGGTCTACGCCGAGCTGGTGATCCCGGTGCTGAAAAGCCTGGAAGTGCAGCTGGCGATCCGCCGCGACGACTACAGCGTGATCGGCGCCACCACCAACCCGAAAGCCGCCTTCAGCTACCGCCCGACGGGCTGGCTGATGTTCCGCGGTTCGGCGAACAAAGGCTTCCTGGCGCCGGGCTTCACCCAGCTGTATTCGGGCCGCCTGGACCAGGAACTGCCGAACGGCGTGTCCGACCCGGTCGGCTGCGCGGCCCACCCGGGCGACCCGCGCTTCTGCGCGATCGAACGCCTGAACTACTTCAGCGGCGGCAACCCGAACCTGCGTCCGGAAACCTCGAAGCAGGGCACGCTGGGCGTGGTCGTCGAGCCGGTCAAGAACTTCTCGGTGTCGCTGGATTACTGGGCGCTCAACGTCAAGGACCGCATGCTGAACCGCACCCCGCAGGTGATCCTGGCGAATGCCGCGACGCTGGGCGAGTACATCCACCGCAACGCCGACGGCACCATCGACTACGTCGACGCCGGCTGGATCAACGCGGCCGGCCTGAAGACGCGCGGCGCCGACCTCGGTGTGCGCAGCGGCGGCGACCTGCCATGGGGCGGCTTGCGCTGGTCCGCCAGCCTGGACGGCACCTGGACCCAGAGCTACAAGTTCGCCGAGATCCCGGGCCAGGATTACAAGGAGTATGTCGGCAACTTCTACACCCGCGACATCTACCTGCGCTGGAAGCACAGCGCCACCTTCGGCGTGAGCAAGGGTGACTGGAGCGTCCTGTTGAGCAACCTGTACCGCAACGGCTACAAGGACCAGTTGCCGAACGCCGGCAAGTCGGCGCCGCCGCCGGGCTTCGATCCGACCGTGCCGAGCTACACCACCTTCGGGCTGTCGGGCACCTACAAAGGCATCCCGAACACCACGATCACGGTCGGCATCCAGAACCTGTTCGACCGCGACCCGCCGTTCACCGCGCACAACGTGGACGAAGTCGTGGGCGCCGGCTGGGACCCGCGCGTAGCCGACCCGCGTGGGCGTTCGCTGAGTTTCAACGTGCGTTACAAGTTCTTCTGATTGCGCACGCTATCCACGTCGCCCCTGCGCAGGCAGGGGCCCAAGTTGCATGCGTATCGTTAGCGCAAGCAGAACTTGGGTCCCTGCCTTCGCAGGGACGACGGTAATGGCGCTCGTACACTTATGGCGAGCACGCACTTTATGAGCAGGCGCCGCTTCGGCGCCTTGCTCGCATCAAGCCTGGCGCTGCCGGCGCTGGCGGCAGCCTCCTTACCTCCCTCCATGACCCCCCTGATCAAACCCCCGCGCCTGCGCAAGGGCGACGTCATCGGCCTGGTCGCCCCCGGCGGCTACACCAGCGACGCTTCCATCGACAAGGCCGTCAGGCACATCGAGTCCCTGGGCTTCCGTGTGAAGCAGGGCGCCTGGCTGCGCGAAGTCTGGGGCAACTACGGCGGCACCGTCGCCGCCCGCATCGCCGATTTGCACGCCATGTTCCGCGACCCGGAGGTGAAGGCCATCTGGGCGATCCGCGGCGGCTCCGGCTGCATCTCGCTGCTGAAGCACCTGGATTACGGATTGATCCGCAGCCACCCGAAGATCCTGCTCGGCTACTCGGACATCACGGCCCTGCACCTGGCGGTCAAGCGCCACGCCGGCCTGGTCACCTTCCATGGGCCGGTGGCGACGAGCACGCCGTCCAGCTATTCGGACGAGCACATGCTGGCGGTATTGATGGACCCGCGCCCGCGCTACACGATCCCGATGGCGCAGGAAAATGCGCGCAGGGCGCAAACGGAGCCGCATTACGCGCTGCGCACCGTGCACGGCGGCGTCGCCACCGGGCCGCTGGTCGGCGGCAATTTGTCGCTATTGAGCGCGCTGGCCGGCACGCCCTACGCCGCCGACTATCGTGACGCCATCCTGTTCATCGAAGAGGTGAACGAGGAACCCTACCGCATCGACCGCTGGATGACCCAGCTCGACTTGTCGCTCGGGCTGGAGCGGGCGGCGGCGCTGATGGTCGGCATCTGCGAGAACTGCGGGCCGCAGGGCGAGGGTCCCTCGCTCACGCTGGACGAAACCCTGGACCTGCACCTGCAACCTTTACACGTGCCGGCGGTGAGCGGCTATTCCTTTGGCCACATCCGCAACCAGTTCACGATGCCGATGGGCGTGCGCGCCACGCTGGACACGGATGCGCAGACGCTCACGCTGCTGGAGCCGGCGGTCAGCTGAACCCAGGCCCCTTCATCGCCTGGAAACGCCCCACCAGGAATTCACGCAGCACCCGCACCGCCGGCGACACCTGCTTGCGGTTGGCCAGCACCATATATAAAGGGACGTTGCTGCCTTCCCAGTCCGGCAGCAGCAGGCGCAGCTTGCCGGCCGCCAGGTCCTGGTGCACGTCGATGCGCGAGCGGTAGCAGATGCCGAGTCCCGCCAGCGCCCAGCGCCGCACGATCTCGGAATCGTCGGCCACGCGGTCGCCGCGCACCGCCACCTCCACCTGTTCGTCCCCCTTCCGGAAGCGCCAGCGGTCGTTCACCGCCTCGTCCAGCATGAAGCACAGGCAGTTGTGGCCGGCCAGCTCGCGTGGCGAAGCCGGCATGCCGTGGCGCGCCAGGTAAGACGGCGCCGCGCACAGCACGCGCCGGTTGTCTTCCACCAGCGGCAGGGCGACCATGCTCGACTCCGCCGGCGTGCCGAAGCGCAGGCCGATGTCGACCGGCTCGCGGTAGATGTCCGCCACGCGGTCGGTCAGCTGCAGGCGCAGCGACACGCCCGGATGGCGCAGCTGGAATTCGTTCAGCCAGGGCAGCACCACGTGGCGCCCGAGGTCGGAGGGCATCGAGATCTGCAGCTGGCCCTCGATGCCCTCCGTCCCGGCGCGCAATTCGTCCTCGGCCTCGCGCAAGCCGTCCAGCAGCGCCTTGCCGCGCGCCAGCAGGCGCTCGCCCGCCAGCGTCAGGCGCATGCTGCGCGTGGTGCGTACGAACAGGGCGGTGCCCAGGTCGGCCTCCAGCCGCTTCAGGCCGGCGCTGGCCACGGCCGGCGATATATCGAGCTGGCGCGCCGCCGCCGACAGGCCGCCGTGTTCGGCGGTCGCCACAAAGATTTGCAAGTCCTGTACGCTGCGGATCTTCAATGGATTCTTGAAAGTGAATTCGGGATTGCCCAGTTTATCAAAAAGGTCAACCTGGGCAGAATGTCACCCATCGACAACCCATGAGGAAACCGCCATGAAAGCCATCGGCTACCAGAACAACCTGTCCATCGACGACCCGCAAGCACTCGTCGACATCACCCTGCCGGAACCAATCGCGCAAGGCCACGACCTGCTGGTCGAGGTGCGCGCGGTGTCGGTCAACCCGGTCGACACCAAGATCCGCAAGAGCGCCACGCCGGAAAACGGCGCGTGGAAGGTGCTGGGCTGGGATGCGACCGGCATCGTCAAGGCCGTGGGACCGGACGTGACCCTGTTCCAGCCGGGCGACCGCGTCTGGTACGCCGGCTCGATCGCGCGCGCCGGCAGCAACAGCGAATTGCAGCTGGTGGATGAACGCATCGTCGGCCACATGCCGGCATCGCTCGACTTCGGCCCGGCCGCCGCGCTGCCGCTCACGAGCCTGACGGCCTGGGAAATGCTGTTCGACCGCCTCGAGGTGCCGCAGGGCGAGGCCGGCAAGGGCAAGACCTTGCTGGTGATCGGCGCCGCCGGCGGCGTCGGCTCGATCCTGGTGCAACTGGCGCGCCAGCTGACGCAGGTGACCGTCATCGGCACCGCCTCGCGGCCTGAGACGCGCGAGTGGGCCCTGCAGCACGGCGCCCACCACGTGATCGACCACAGCAAGCCGCTGGCCGAGGAAATCGCCGGGGCCGGCCTGGCGGCGCCGGACTACGTGATCAGCCTGACCCACACCGAGCACCACTTCGACCAGATCGTCGAGCTGATCGCGCCGCAGGGCAAGTTCGGCCTGATCGACGACCCGGCCCCGATCGACGTGCGCAAGTTCAAGAGAAAGGCCGTGTCGCTGCACTGGGAACTGATGTTCACCCGCTCGCTGTTCAACACCGCCGACATGGCGCAGCAAAACGTGATCCTGAACCGCATCGCCGAACTGGTCGACGCCGGCACCATCCGCACCACGGTCAACCAGAACTTCGGCAGCATCAATGCCGAGAACCTGAAGCGGGCGCATGCGCTGATCGAGTCGAACCGCGCGCAGGGCAAGATCGTGCTGGAAGGTTTCTGAGCCGCCTGGCGACGCCGGGTTACCGACTTCAGCCCAGCTTCGAGTTCCGCAGTTTCAAGCTCATATAGCAAAGATCGCAGCTGACGCCATCGACCCTGAGCATGTCCTCGATCCGCGCGATCATCCTGAAGTCGGCATGCAGGTACAAATCGAGCGCCGGCCGGTTATCGGCCAGCACTTCCAGGTCGATCCAGTCCAGGCCAGGTTCAGTGCTGGCCCAGGCGACGGCGGTAGCGAGCAATTGCCGGCCCAGGCCGCGCCGCCGGTACAGGCGGTGCACGCCCATGCCCAGCATCGTGCGGTGGCGCGCGGCCGGCTCGGGGCGGCTGCGCAGGTCGACGTGGCCGGCGATGTTGCCGGTCGGCCCGAGCGCCAGCCACAGGCGGCGCCAGCCCGGTTCGCCGACCGGCACCTGCAAACCGCGGATGAAGGCCAGGCGCAGGCCGGGCGGCATGCGCGATTGGTCGCGCGGCAATGGTTGGAACAGCGGCGTGCCGCCGCTGCCGTTGTCGCGCAGGTGGTCGTCTAGGTAAGCGAAGAAGGGTGCCAGGTCGGCCTCATCCGCCATGCGGATGGCGGGCGCGGCGGCAGCGGACAGGCGCGGATCGGGCTGGGAAGACGTCATGGTGCGATCGGGTTCGGTCAATGCGGGAACGGCCCCACACCCGTAGCGACGCCGACCACGGTCCTGGGACCCCCTGCCGTATAGCATTCTTCCTCCGATGGCGACAAGTCCTCCGGTTTGCGGATGCAGATCTCGGCGTCCAGGCCGCTCTTTGGCGTATAGCCGCCAAACCAGTCCCTGAGCCGTCCAATATAGCATTGCCTGCCGACCAGTACCGGGACGTCGGCAATGACTTCGATGGTGTAATGTCCCGTGCCGTAGCTGGTATTGGCTTCACGCATGTCTTCCGATGCATCCGCAGGCATCGGACAGATCGGCGTGGCGGGCGCCACAGCCTGTTGACCGGCAAGCGTGACGGCCGCGGCGACCGCCTTGTTCAAGGCCTGGTGCAGCGCCGGCGGCAGGCGGCTCGCGGGATGGCCTTCGCTCTGCTGGACGGCGGGCACGGACAGTCGGTAGCGGTAGCGAATGTGCAGGCTTGGCACCTGGCCGCCGCCATGCCATGGGCGCAGCAGATACAGATTGTCCACGCCGTACTGGCTGTCGCGGTAGAGCGCAAGCACGCGTCCCCCCAGCCGGACCAGCGCACCGGCCTGGTTGCCGCCGCGTCCACCGACCGAGTACAGGTAGGACGCGTCCGGCTCGTCCGGGGATGCCGGTGTCGTGGGCGCCGGTCCGGGCACGGTGAACCTGCCGCCCGCCTGGCGCAAGACGCTGACTGTGCTGAACAGGCCGGTCCCGCCGGTATAGCTGTCGATGACGAGGTCGCGCAGCCCGTCGCCGTCGATGTCGATCAAGCTGTAGCTCGCCCGGCCGTTTTCGCCGCCGCCATCGATTTTCGACGCCAGCAGTGCGCGCCATTCGGCATCGCTCACGCCGGGTGGGCGCTTGCGCGGAAAGCGGGCATCGGCCATCGCATCGCCGGGGTCTTCCTCGTTGAAGAATGCGGGCGTTCCGGATTTGACGCGCAGCGTTTCGATCAGCTTGTCGAGGGGCAGTTCCGGGTCCGTCTTGCGCAGGCTTTCCACCGCCTGGCGCAGCGCTTCCAGGGCGTCCATGTCGGCCTTGTCCGGCAGGGAAAGGGCGGCGATGCGCTGTTCGTAGTGTTGCGCCAGGCAGGGGGCATCGGCGGCGCACCCGTCCCGTGTCTTCAGCCATTCGCGCTGCTGCTGGCGCAGTTCGGTGCGCAGGTCCGGCGCCGCCGCCAGCGCTTTCGCATAGGCGTCGGCGAGTGCGGCATCGAGCTGGCGCAACCTGGCGTCGGCGCAGATCGCGCGCTCGGTGGGCGTGGCGGCCGCCTTGCACTCCAGGCCCGCCGCATGGGCGGCAGGGAAGCACGCCAGGACCAGCAGCGCGGCCGGGGCAAGGCGGGCCGTCATCTATAAAGCGCGTGCGATCAGGATCTTCTGGATGTCGCTGGTGCCTTCATAGATCTGGCACACGCGCACGTCGCGGTAGATGCGCTCGACCGGGAAGTCGGCCACGTAGCCGTAGCCGCCGAACACCTGCATCGCGCTGGAGACGACACGCTCGGCCATCTCGGAGGCGAACAGCTTGGCCATCGCCGCTTCCTTCAGGCAAGGCAAACCCGCATCCTTCATCGCCGCCGCATGCAGGATCAGCTGGCGCGCGGCCTCGATCCCCATCGCCATCTCGGCCAGGCGGAACTGCACCGCCTGGTGGTCGAAGATCGGGCTGCCGAAGCTGGTGCGCTCCTTCGCATACGCCAGCGCCGCCTCGTAGGCCGCGCGCGCCATGCCGACCGATTGCGAGGCGATGCCGATGCGCCCGCCCTCCAGGCCGGACAATGCGATCTTGTAGCCTTGCCCTTCTTCGCCGATCAGGTTCGCGGCCGGGATGCGGCAGTCGTCGAACACGATCTGCGCCGTGTCCGAGGAATGCTGGCCCATCTTCTGTTCGATGGCGGCGACGATGTAGCCGGGCGTGTCCGTCGGCACCCAGAACGCGCTGATGCCTTTTTTACCAGCGGCTTTATCGGTGACGGCCATGACGATGGCGACGTCGCCGTGCTTGCCGCTGGTGATGAACTGCTTGCTGCCGTTGAGGACGTAGTGGTCGCCCTCGCGGGTGGCCGTGGTGCGCAGCGCCGCCGCGTCGCTGCCGGTGTGCGGCTCGGTGAGGGCGAAAGCGCCCAGCATCCGGCCCTGGGCCAGGGGCCGCAGCCATTGTTCCTTCTGCGCCGCGTTCGCATACGTCATGCCGATCGAGCACACCGGGCAGTTGTTGACCGAGATGATGGTCGAGGTGCCGCCGTCGCCGGCCGCGATCTCTTCCAGCACCAGGGCCAGCGCCACGTAATCGAGGCCGGCGCCGCCGTATTCTTCCGGCACCGCGACGCCGAAGGCGCCCAGCTGTGCCAGTTCCTGCAATTCCTCTTTGGGGAAGTGATGCTCGCGGTCCCAGCGCGCGGCGTTCGGCGCCAGGCGCTCCTGCGCGAAGCTGCGCAGGGCGTCGCGGATCATCTGGTGTTCTTCGCTCAGGATCATTGTCTCTTCTATTCTCTGTGGTGGTGTCGCCTTACCAGGCGATCGGTTTGCCGTCGTAGTTCAGGAAGGCGCCGTTGCGCGAAGCGTCGATGCCGGCCAGGGTGGCGCGCAGCGCCGTCACGCTGTCCTCGACGGTGAGCGTGGCACTGGCGCCGCCCATGTCGGTCTGGACCCAGCCCGGGTGGAAGCTGACGCAGGTGACGCCTTGCGGGCCGTAGAGCAGGGCGGCGTCGGCCAGCACCGAGTTCAGCGCGGCCTTGCTGGCGCGGTACAGCGAGCCGTCCGGGCTGCTGCGCTCGCCGATCGAGCCCATGCGCGAGGAAATCACCGCCAGCTTGCCGCGCGTGTTCGCGACCAGCGGGGCGACGATCGGCAGCAGGCGCATCGCGGCCAGCACGTTGGTGTGCATGACGCCGTCGAAGTCCTGCTGGGTCGGAAAGCCGTCGTGGGTCGGGCCGTAGACACCGGCGACCAGCCAGGCATGGTCGATCTTCTCGTCGTCCAGTTTCCAGCCCAGGCCACCGATGGCTTCGGCGTTGGTGACGTCGAGCTGGTGCGCCTCGGCGCCCAGGGCGCGCAGCGCGTCGCAGTCCTGCGTCTTGCGCGCGGTGGCGATGACGCGCCAGCCGTCGGCCCGGTACTGGCGCACCAGTTCGTGGCCGATGCCGCGCGATGCGCCCAGGATGAGTACGGTGGACATGAGTTGGCTCCTTACGGTATGGATGACAGAGCGTCACCATACCGTGTTTTGGCGACGCGCGTGTTTCAGACCATCTCGATCGCCATGGCGGTGGCTTCGCCGCCGCCGATGCACAGCGAGGCCACGCCGCGCTTGCCGCCGGTCTTCCTCAAGGCGCCCAGCAGGGTGACGACGATGCGCGCGCCCGAGGCGCCGATCGGGTGGCCCAGCGCGCAGGCGCCGCCGTGGATGTTGACCTTGTCGTGCGGGATGTCGAGGTCGCGCATGGCGGCCATCGGCACCGCGGCGAAGGCTTCGTTGATCTCGTACAGGTCGACATCGCCGGCGGTCCAGCCGGTCTTCTCGAACAGCTTCTTCATGGCGCCGATCGGGGCCGTGGTGAACAGGTTTGGTTCCTGGGCGTGGGTCGCATGGCCGATCACGCGCGCGATCGGCGTGAGGCCCAGTTCCCTGGCGGTCGATTCGCGCATCATGACCAGCGCCGCGGCGCCGTCGTTGATCGAGGACGAGGAGGCGGCCGTGACGGTGCCTTCCTTCTTGAACGCGGGCTTCAGGGACGGGATCTTGTCGACCTTGGCCTTCAGCGGGCCTTCGTCCTTCTCGATGATCTGCTCGCCCAGGCGGTTGGCGACCGAGACCGGCGCGATCTCCCATTCAAAAGAGCCGTCGTTGTTGGCGTCTTGCGCGCGCTTGACCGAGGTGATCGCGAAGGCGTCCTGGTCTTCGCGCGTGAACTGGTAAGTGGCCACGCATTCCTCGGCAAAGGTGCCCATCGAGCGGCCCTCTCCGGTCTTCTCGTTGCGCGAGTAGGCGTCTTCCAGGCCGTCCAGCATCATGTGGTCGAACATCGGCGCGTGGCCGATGCGGTAGCCGCCGCGCGCCTTCGGAATCAGGTAGGGGGCGTTGGTCATCGACTCCATGCCGCCGGCCACGACGACGTCGGCGCTGCCGGCTTTCAAGGCGTCATGCGCGAAGATCGCGGCCTGCATCGCCGAGCCGCACATTTTGGAGAGGGTCACCGCGCCGGTCGACATTGGCAGGCCGGCCTTGATCAGCGCCTGGCGCGCCGGGGCCTGGCCCTGGCCGGCCATCAGGCAGTTGCCGAAGTAGACGTGTTCGACCTTGCCCGGCTCGACGCCGGCGCGTTCGACGGCGGCCTGGATCGCCACCGCGCCCAGGTCGCTGGCGGTCTTGGACGAGAAATCGCCCTGGAAGGCACCCATCGGGGTGCGGGCGGCGCCGACGATCACGATCGGATCATTGTTCATTGTGTGTCTCCTTCAGGTGGGTTTGTTGATTGCGGATCCGGCAGAACCGGATGTGCTGCGGATACGGGAACACGTCCTCGACCTCGCCGGCCAGGATGCGTTCCTTGTGCGACTGCCACCACGCGCGCGTGAGCAGGGCCGCGTGGTGGCGCATGAAAGCGTTTTTCAGTTTCGGGTTCGAGAGCAGGAAATGCCCGAACTGTTCCGGGAACACGTCGTGCTTGCCGACCGGGTACCAGGGCTCGGCCGCCATCTCGTCTTCCTCGTTGCGCGCGGCCGGGATGTCGCGGAAATTGCAGTCGGTGAGGTACTCGATTTCGTCGTAGTCGTAGAACACGACGCGGCCGTGGCGCGTGAGCCCGAAGTTCTTGTACAGCATATCGCCGGGGAAGATGTTGGCGGCGACCAGGTCGCGGATCGCGTTGCCGTACTCGAACACGCCGTGCTCGAGCAGATCGTCGTCGCCCCGGCTTTCGGCATCCATCAGGAACATATTCAGCGGCACCATGCGCCGCTCGATGTACAGGTGCTTGACGATCAGGCGGTCGCCTTCGACCTCGATCATCGACGGCGCGCTGCGCCGCAGTTCGGCCAGCAGCGCTTCCGAAAAGCGCGCCAGCGGGAAGGCCACGTCCGAGTATTCCAGCGTGTCGGCCATGCGCCCGACGCGGTCGTGGTGCTTGACCAGCAAATACTTGTCCTTGACCTGGGCGCGCGTTGTGTCCTTTGGTGGCGGGTACCAGTCGCGGATCACCTTGAACACATAGGGAAAGGACGGCAGCTCGAACACCAGCATCACCAGGCCCGGAATGCCGGGCGCGATGCAGAATTCGTCCGAGCTGTGCTTCAGGTGCTGCAGGAAGTCGCGGTAGAACAGGGTCTTGCCCTGTTTCTGCAGGCCGAGCACGGTGTAGATCTCGCTGCGCGGCTTCTTCGGCATCAGGCTGCGCAGGAATTGCACGTAGCTCGATGGCACTTCCATGTCGACCATGAAGTAGGCGCGCGTGAACGAGAACAGGATCAAGACCTGCTCCTGCTCGGTCAGCACCGTGTCCAGCACCAGCCGGCCAGCGCCGTCGTGCAGGATCGGCACCACGAAGGGGAATTCGCGCGCGCCGTTGATGGCGCGGCCGACGATGTAGGCGCCCTTGTTGCGGAAGAACAGGCTGGAGAGCACGTGCAGCTGCTGGTTCGATTCCAGCCGGTCCAGCCCGAACTGTTCGTTCATGCGCGCCTCGACCAGTTCGATGTCGCGCGCGAGATCGGCGAAGGGGCGGGCCAATTGGAAATTCGTGACCATGCGCTGCAGCGCGCCGCGCAGGCCGTCGCGCGCCGGGTAGTAGACGCGGTAGGTCGGCTGCGGTTCCTCGGTCTCGATGTAGTCGGTGGAGACCGCCGGGCGCACGAAAATAAAATCGTTGCGGTAGTAGCTGCGGTGCAGGATCTGGCAGCTGACGGAATTGAAGAAGCTTTCGGCCAGCTCCGGGCGCTTGTGGTGGGTGAGCAGGCCGATGTAATGCAGCTTGGTTTCGCGCCAGGTGTCGTCGTTCAGTTCCTGCTGCGGGTATTGCCGTTCCAGCGCCTGCACGCATTCCTGGACGCGCTTGTCGTAAAAGCCGATGCGTTCGCGCGCGGCCTGCTGGGCGGTGGTCCAGTCGGCAGTCTCGAACCAGGTGCGCGCGGCCTGGCTGGCCTGGCGGAACAGGGCATAGTGACGGTCGAAGCCGTCGAGGATGGTGCGCGCGATGTCGTAGGCGATGTGCGACGAGAGCAGCTTGGGGAAGGTGGGCTGGGTCATCGGGGGCTCGCGGTTGAAAATCGTCGTTCCCGCAACCACGCGGGAACGACGTTTCAAGATGATCAGGTTTGCGGCGGCCTTTTCGGCTCTATTGTCGCATTCCTCGTCTCCACTCCACTTCTCCTGCTAAACCATTTACATCGTTTCGCCGAACAGCTCGCGCCCGATCAGCATGCGCCGGATCTCGCTGGTGCCCGCGCCGATTTCGTAGAGCTTCGCGTCGCGCCACAGGCGGCCGACCGGGTATTCGTTGATGTAGCCGTTGCCGCCCAGGGTCTGGATCGCTTCGCCCGCCATCCAGGTTGCCTTTTCGGCGCTGTACAGGATGGCGCCGGCGGCATCCTTGCGCAGCGCGCGCACGGCTTCCGGGTTGCTCGCGCGGTCGCAGGCCTGGCCGACCGCATAAACGTAGGCGCGGCATGCCATCATCGTCGAATACATGTCGGCGATCTTGCCCTGCATCAGTTGGAACTCACCAATAGCCTGACCAAATTGCTTGCGCTCGTGGATGTAGGGGACGACCGCGTCCATGCAGGCCGACATGATGCCGAGCGGGCCGCCGGACAGCACGGTGCGTTCGAAGTCCAGGCCCGACATCAGCACATTGACGCCCTTGCCGACGCCGCCCAGCACGTTCTCGACCGGCACTTCGCAATCCTGGAACACCAGTTCGCCGGTGTGCGAGCCGCGCATGCCCAGCTTGTCCAGCTTCTGGGCGATCGAGAAGCCCTTGAAGCCTTTTTCGATCAGGAAGGCGGTCATGCCGCGTGGGCCGGCTTCGAGGTCGGTCTTGGCGTAGACCACCAGGGTGTCGGCGTCCGGGCCGTTGGTGATCCACATCTTGGTGCCGTTCAGGACGTAGCGGTCACCCTTCAGCTCGGCGCGCAGCTTCATGCTGACGACGTCGGAACCGGCGTTCGGCTCGGACATGGCCAGGGCCCCGACGTGCTCGCCCGAGATCAGCTTGGGCAGGTATTTGCGTTTTTGTTCTTCGCTGCCGTTGCGCTTGATCTGGTTGACGCACAGGTTCGAGTGGGCGCCGTAGGACAGGCCGACCGAGGCCGAGGCGCGCGAGATCTCTTCCATGGCGACGATGTGCGCCAGGTAGCCCATGCCGGTGCCGCCGTATTCCTCGCCGACGGTGATGCCCAGCAGGCCCAGTTCGCCCATCTTCTTCCACAAGTCCATCGGGAACTGGTCGGTACGGTCGATTTCCGCAGCGCGCGGGGCGATCTCGCTCGCCGCGAACTGTTGAACCGCTTCACGCAGCGCGGCGATGTCCTCGCCGTGGTCAAAGGTCAAGCCTGGAAGGTGCAGCATGTCGTCCTCGTCTCGTCTGGATTGTTATGGATGCGATGCGGCATGATAGCGCGGAGTGACGTTAACGTAAACGTCAAGTCGTAGCGTCCTTGCGTCAGGCCGCGTCGCGCTCGGCGGGCAGGTCCGCTTCGTCCAGCAGGCGCCGGCACTCATCCTCGTGCACGGCGATTTCCGCCAGCGACATCTCGATGTCGGCGCGCTGCTGTTCGAGCGTCTGCTTCTGGTGCGCCAGTACGCCCAGGAAACGGTTGATCTGGGCCACCGTGTCCTTTGGCGTTTCGTACATGTCGATGATGCTCTTGATCTCCGACAGCGTCAGGCCCAGCCGCTTGCCGCGCAGCGTCAGTTTCAGGCGGGTGCGGTCGCGCGGCGTGTACACGCGGTTGCGGCCGCCCTGGCCCTCGCGTTTCGGGCTGAGCAAGCCCTGGTCTTCATAGAAACGGATGGCGCGTGCCGTGATGTCGAATTCGCGTGCCAGTTCGGCGATAGTGTAGGTAGTGGCCATGGTGTCCTGCAGGGTCGAAAAGTGGCGGCGCCGGGAATCGCTTAGAATCGCAACATCCGGCTCCGCTTTCCGTTTACGTCAACGTAACGTCGATGCATTGTAGCGCGCCGCGTCTGTCACAACACGAAAGACCTTTGCATGAACGCTCTCGAATCCCAGCTGTCCTATCCTTTCGGCGACCTGGTCCCAGCACCCGGCACCGTCACGCAGGCCGCACCCGGCATCCGGTGGCTGCGCATGCCGCTGCCGTTCGCGCTCGACCACATCAATTTGTGGCTGCTGGACGACAGGCTCGATGGCCGCCCCGGCTTGTCGCTGATCGATTGCGGCGCCGGCACCGACGCCACCCGTGTGGCATGGGAACAACTGTTTGATGGTCCGATGGAGGACCAGCCGCTGTTGCGCGTGTTCGCCACCCACTGCCATCCCGACCACGTCGGGCTGTCCGGCTGGCTGTGCGAGCGTTTCGATGCGCCGTTCTGGACCAGCGCCGCCGAGTTCGCCTTCGCGCGCATGATGGCGGCCGCGCTGCCGGGCGTCGACGGCCCCTCGGCGATCCCGCATTTCAAGAAGCACGGTTTGACGGATGCCGGCATGCTCGAGCAGATGCAAAGCCGCAAGAATTACTACCCGTCGCTGGTGCCGGCGGTGCCCAGCGCCTATACGCGGCTGCAGGACGGCCAGCAGGTCGACATCGGCGGCGTCGCCTGGCGCGTGATCACCGGCTTCGGCCACTCGCCCGAGCACGTGTCGCTGTACAGCGAGGCGCTGAACGTGCTGGTGTCCGGCGACATGGTATTGCCGCGCATCTCGACCAACGTCTCCGTGTTCGCGGTCGAGCCGGAAGGCAATCCGCTGCGGCTGTACCTGGCGTCGCTGGACAAGTTGAATGACCTGCCCGAGGACGTGCTGGTGCTGCCCTCGCACGGCAAGCCCTTCCGCGGCCTGCATACCCGCATCCGCCAGCTGCGCGAGCACCATGCGGCGCGCCTGGACGAGGTGCGCGCCGCCTGCGCCACGCCTCGGTCCGCCGTCGACATCGTGCCGATCATGTTCCGGCGCCAGCTCGACGCCCACCAGCTCAGTTTCGCCGTGGGCGAGGCGCTGGCCCACCTGCACCTGCTTTGGTATGACGGTTGTTTGCACCGTGTAACCGGCGACGATGGGCGCATCCGCTTTCAAATGACCTGAAGCAACACTTTAATTACGCTAAAAATTGCATTGCCGCGCGCTTCCTGTTTCCGGCACATCAAGACAGGCACGCTCGATAGGTGGCTTATCCGTCTTTGCACGTCTGGAATTATTCCAAGCAAACGTTTTCTTTTTCCTGTAGGATATTTTTCACACTTATGTAATCAAAGGCCGAAAAGCTTGGGAATTGCTGGACAGCATGTGAGAATCGATCAATACTCACACATTTGTGACTTCCAGCCTGTCCTGTCGTCACAGACGGTCTGATTAAAGGAGCGACCAAATTGACGGCTTTGCATGAACCATTAGTGCCACCCATGAATTCGACCAACGAACGGGAGAGCTTCAGCGAGCGCCTGCAGCAAGCCCTGAAAAACGCCCACTATTCCCCCGACAGCCCGACACGCCTGGCGCGGGAATTCAACATTCGCTTCGAAGGCCGTCCGATCACGGTCCATGCGGCGCGCAAGTGGCTCGTCGGGGAAGCGATCCCGACCCAGGAAAAGCTGCGCATGATCGCCCAGTGGCTGGGCGTACCGGCTGACTGGTTGCGTTTCGGCGGCTCGGAAAACGCCGCGGCAAACGGCGAGGGTGGCGATGGCGCGGCCCGTTTCGAGTCGGCGGATGTCAAATTGATCGCAGATCTGCAACGTCTTGATGAGCATCACAAGCAGCTGGCACGCGAGTTTATTCGTATGCTGGTGCGCATGAATCATCAGCAAAAGTAAGACTTCCGCTACAGGGCCCGGCGTTTATCGACCCCGGGCCCTTGTTCTATCCTTCCTCGTTGCAAGTTTTTCTTCAAGCGAACGGCACAAACTGCCGAGTCTCGCGCATAATCAAGGCGTTATCTGGCCTGACCAGTGTTATCAGTCAACAAGGATGCAGTCGCCTCATGATTAATAACTACAGCAATACCGCGCAGTTGAAGGACCTGATGACCGCGCCGCCGATGACGGCGCAGCAGCACGCAGAAATCATGCGCAAGCGTAACGAGCAGCGCAGGAAGATCGAAGACGCCCGGGAAGCCAGGCAAGCGGAGAAAGACCGCTACGGGGAGCGCTGATATTCAGAGTGCCTGAGAAAACCTTCAGGGCAAGGGATGCGGCTGACCGACGCAGCGTCGAAGACAGTACGCTAGTACGGCGAGACGATGCAACGCCGCCATGAAGGTTTTATCAGGCACTCATACCCGCCCAGCGCGGCGCTAGGGTGTTGTCGACCCCCAGCAGGTCGAGCACGCGCGCAACCGTATGGTCGACCATTTCGTCGATGGTGGCTGGACGGTTATAAAAGCTGGGCAGTGGAGGAAAGACGATACCGCCCATTTCGGTGACTGCGGTCATGTTGCGCAGGTGCGCCAGGTTGAACGGCGTTTCGCGCACCATCATGATGAGGCGCCGGCGTTCCTTCAGGATGACGTCGGCCGCGCGCGTGATCAGGTTGTCCGACAGCCCGTGGGCCACTGCGGCCAGGGTTTTCATCGAGCAAGGTGCGATCACCATGCCGTCGGTCTGGAACGACCCGCTGGCGATCGACGCCCCGATTTCACGGTTCTTGTGCACTACGTGGGCCAGCGCTTCGACGTCCTTGCGCTGCAGGCCGACTTCCTGGTGCAGGGTGAGGGTGGCGGCGTCGGAGATGACCAGGTGGGTCTCGACGCCCGGGCAGGCGCCCAGCCTTTGCAGCAGGCGCACGCCGTAGACCGCGCCGGTCGCGCCGGTGATGGCGACGACGAAGCGGCGGCGGTCGACACCGCGGCTTGCGCCGTGCGGCACCGGATCAGGCATCCTTTTTCAGCAGGGTCTGCAGTTCGCCGGACTCGTACATTTCCGTCAGGATGTCGGAACCGCCGATGAATTCGCCGTTCACGTACAGCTGCGGGATGGTCGGCCAGTTCGAATATTCCTTGATGCCCTGGCGGACTTCCGCATCGTCCAGCACGTTGACGGTGGCGATGTTGTCGACGCCGCACGCTTTCAGGATTTGAATCGCACGGCCGGAAAAGCCGCATTGCGGGAACTGGGCGGTGCCTTTCATGAACAGCACGACCGGGGTGCTGGTAACAGTCTCTTTGATCCAGGTTTGTACGTCGCTCATTTGTGTCGCCTCAGGTAAAAGTCGTGGATGCCGGCATTTTATAAGAAAACGACCCGGCAGGTTTACCGCCGGGTCGTCCCCGGCCTGGGCGGCCCCCTTGGCGGGATCCAAGTTGTACGGTGCGGGGCCGTTTCGCCCGTCAATCCGGGCGAAACGTAATGTTGTGATTATTTCTTCAGCTTGGCAAACGCCGCGGCCATCGCGCCACTGCTTGGGGCCGCGGAACGTTCCTGGCGCTGCTGTTGCTGGCCCATCCGTTTGCGATCCTCCCGATCGCCACGCTGCTGCGGCTGCGACCCCACCTGCGGCGCGCTGTCGGACAAGCGCATGGTCAAGGCGATGCGCTTGCGCTTGACGTCCACTTCCAGCACCTTCACCTTCACCACCTGGCCAGCTTTCACGACCGTGTGCGGATCCTTCACAAACGTGTTCGACAGCGCCGAGATGTGCACCAGGCCATCCTGGTGCACGCCGATGTCGACGAAGGCGCCGAAGGCCGCCACGTTGGTCACCACGCCCTCCAGGATCATGTCCGGACGCAGGTCGCTGATTTCTTCCACGCCTTCCTTGAACGTTGCGGTGGTGAATTCCGGACGCGGATCGCGCCCCGGTTTTTCCAGTTCCTTCAGGATGTCGGACACGGTCGGCACGCCGAATTTCTCGTCGGCGTACTTGGCCGGGTTCAGGGATTTCAGCAGCGCCGTATCGCCAATCAAGGCCTTCATGTCGCGCTGGATGTCGAGCAGGATCTTCTGCACCACCGGATACGATTCCGGGTGCACCGCGGACGCGTCCAGCGGGTTCTCGCCATTCATCACGCGCAGGAAACCGGCCGCCTGCTCGAAGGTCTTATCCCCCAGGCGCGGCACTTTCAGCAGCGCCGTGCGCGAGGTGAACGCGCCTTTCTGGTCGCGGTAGTTGACGATGCTCTGCGCCACGCTGCCGGACAGGCCGGACACGCGCGCCAGCAGCGGCGCCGAGGCCGTGTTGACGTCCACGCCCACCGCGTTCACGCAATCCTCGACCACGGCGTCGAGCTGGCGCGCGAGCTGGGTCTGCGACACGTCGTGCTGGTACTGGCCGACGCCGATCGACTTCGGATCGATCTTGACCAGTTCCGCCAGCGGATCCTGCAGGCGGCGCGCGATCGACACCGCGCCGCGCAGCGACACGTCCAGTTCCGGCAGTTCGCGCGAGGCGAATTCCGAGGCCGAATACACCGAGGCGCCGGCTTCCGACACCACGATCTTCTGGAGCTTGAGCTCTTGATTCTGCTTGATCAGGTCCTGGGCCAGTTTGTCCGTCTCGCGCGAGGCGGTGCCGTTGCCGATCGAGATCAGGGACACATTGTGCTTGGCGGCGAGTTTCGACAGCGTGTGCAGCGCACCGTCCCAGTCGTTGCGCGGCGCGTGCGGGTAGATGGTGGCGGTGTCGACCACCTTGCCGGTGGCGTCGACCACGGCCACCTTGACGCCGGTGCGCAGGCCCGGGTCCAGGCCCATGGTCGCGCGCGGGCCGGCCGGCGCCGCCAGCAGCAGGGCCTTCAGGTTGCGCGCGAACACCTGGATCGCATCGGCGTCCGCCTTTTCGCGCAGGGCGCCCATCAATTCGGTCTCGATGTACATGGCGCTCTTCACGCGCCAGGTCCAGCGCGCGGTGTCGAGCAGCCATTTATCGGCCGGACGGCCCGCGCCCTTGATGCCGAAGCGCGCGGCGATGCGGCTCTCGCACGGGTTGTGCGGCGCGTCCCACTTCGGCTTTTCCGCTTCGCTGTCCAGGCGCAGCGTCACGTCCAGGATGCCTTCGCGGCGGCCGCGCATCAGCGCCAGCGCGCGGTGCGAGGGAACGGTGGCCAGCGTTTCCGAATAATCGAAATAATCGGCGAACTTCTCGCCTTCTTCCTGCTTGCCTTCGACCACTTTTGATTCGACCACCCCGTGCTCCTGCACGTATTCGCGCAGCGACTGCAGCAGCTCGGCGTCTTCGGCGAAGCGCTCCATCAGGATCTGGCGCGCGCCGTCCAGCGCGGCCTTGGTGTCCGCCACGCCCGGGTTGTTGACACCCTCTAGCGTGGCGAAGGCGTCGCGCAGGTATTGGCCGGCGACTTGTTCCGGGTTCTGCGACGGGTCGGCCAGCAGGCTGTCGGCCAGCGGCAGCAGGCCGGCTTCGATCGCGATCTGGGCCTTGGTGCGGCGCTTCTGCTTGTAGGGCAGGTACAGGTCTTCCAGGCGCGTCTTGTCTTCGGCGTGCTGGAAGGCGTCCAGCAGCTCGGGCGTCATCTTGTTCTGTTCCGTCACCGAGGCGATGACCGTGGCGCGCCGCTCTTCCAGCTCGCGCAGGTAGCGCAGGCGCTCTTCCAGCAGGCGCAGCTGGATGTCGTCCAGGCCGCCGGTGGCTTCCTTGCGGTAGCGCGCGATGAAGGGGACGGTGGCGCCTTCGTCGAGCAGGGCGACGGCGGCGGCCACCTGGACCGGTTTGGCGGACAGTTCTTGGGCGAGGCGTTGTTCGATCGAAGGCAGCATGGTGCGTGGGCGAGTCAGTGAGTCGAACGGGCAATGATACGCAAACGCGGGCATTGCGCCAGTCTTGACAGTCAACCCATTCTGATGTGCTGCCTCGATCTCATCCCAAACCTTACTCCAGCCCGCGCCACCAGCGCCGGCCCGGCTGCGGCTGCGCCAGGTCGAGCGCCTCGCCCATCTCCGGCGTGGCCATGCGCACGCCGCGCCCCTCGGCCAGCGCCGAGATGCGCTCGAACGGTTCCTGCCAGCGGTGCAGCCCCAGGTCGAAGGTGCCGTTGTGGACCGGCACCAGCCATTGGCCCTTCAGGTCGAGGAAGGCTTGCAGGGTTTCCTCGGGCTGCATGTGGACGTCCGGCCACTGCTTGTCGTAGGCGCCGGTTTCCAGCAGGGCGACGTCGAAGGGGCCGTACTTGTCGCCGATGTCCTTGAAGCCCTTGAAGTAGCCGGTGTCGCCGCTGAAGAACACGCGCAGGTCCTTGTGCAGGATCACCCAGGATGCCCACAGCGTCGAATTGCGGTCGCCCAGGCCGCGGCCGGAAAAATGCTGGGCCGGGGTCGCCACCAGGCGCACCCCATCCACCTCGGTGCCCTGCCACCAGTCGAACTGGCGCACCTTGGCGGCATCGACGCCCCATTTGACCAGGCGCTGGCCGACGCCGAGCGGGGTCAGGAACACCGCCGTCTTCGCATCCAGCGCCATGATGGCCGCATGGTCGAGGTGGTCGTAATGGTCGTGCGACAGGATCACGGCGCGGATCGGCGGCAATTCTTCGATACTGATCGGCGGCGCATGGAAGCGTGCCGGCCCGGTCCACTGCACCGGCGAGGCGCGCTCCGAGAACACCGGATCGGTCAGGTAAAAGTTGCCGCCCAGCTTGATCAGCATGGTCGAATGGCCGAGGCGGAACAGGGTGTTGTCCGGCGCCGCCAGCAGGGCTTCTCGGCTCAGGGGGCGCACCGGGATCGGCTGGGCCGGGACGGTGCCGGACGGCTTGTCGAACATGAAGGTCCACCACAGGCGCGCCATCTCGCCGATGCTGTGCTCGTGCATGGGCACCGGATTGCGGAATTTCCCATCATGGAACTGAGGTGATGCGTCGAGGATGGGTGGCGTCGACGCCAGGGTGCGGTAGGCCATGGTGAGCAGGACTCCAAGCAGGGCAGCGGTGAGCAGGATGCGCATACGATGAACATCCGATAAATGTACACTGCACAGTGTAGTTTTCATTTCGCGAAAAGTAAACTGTGCGGTGTAGAATTATCGGATGAACGCACCGACCCGCCTTACCGACCGCAAGCGCATGGCCATCCTTGCCGCGGCGGCCGAGCAGTTCCGCGCCTGTGGCTTCGAAGCCACCAGCGTCGACCGGATCGCCGCCGCCGCCGGGGTGTCCAAGCGCACGGTCTACAACCATTTTCCCAGCAAGGAAGAGCTGTTCACGGAAACGCTGGTGCAGCTGTTCCAGGGCAGCGCCGGCTTGCTGGAGCTGGCCTACCGGCCCGATGCCGGCCTGCGCGAGCAGCTGACCGAACTGCTGACCCTCAAGATGCGCATGCTGGCCGACCAGGATTTCATCGGCCTGGCCCGGGTGGCCGTCGCCGAGGCGATCCGTGCGCCCGAGCGTGCCCGTGCCATGTTCGCGCGCCTGGGCGAGCGCGAGGAGGGGCCGACCGCCTGGATCCGCGCGGCCCAGGCCGACGGCACATTGAAACCGGGCGATCCGGCCTTCGCCTCGACCCTGCTGCAGGGGCAACTCAAGACCTTTGCCTTCTGGCCCCAGGTGACGCTGGGCGCCGCGCCCCTCGGTCCCGAGGAGCAGGCGCGCATCATCGAAGCGTCGGTGGCGATGTTCCTCTCGTATTTCGCCACTGCTTGATCAGATTTGCGCCTGGCCGCCGTCGACGAACAGTTCGGCGCCGTTGACGAAGCTGGCATCGCTTGATGCCAGGAATACCGCGGCCTTGGCGATCTCGTCCGGCTCGCCGACGCGGCCCAGCGGGATCTGCGATGCCAGATAATCGAGCAAGCCCTGCTGTTGAGCCTGATCGTCGCCGGCCAGTTCGACCAGGCCCGGGGTGCGGGTGGCGCCCGGGCTGATGGTGTTGACCCGGATGCCGCGGTCCTTCAGATCCAGGATCCAGTTGCGGGCAAAGGCGCGGATCGCGGCCTTGCTGGCGGCGTAGACGCTGAAGGCTGCGGTGCCGGAACTGCCGGCGGTCGAGCCGGTCAGGATCACCGAGGCGCCCTGGGACAGCAGCGGCAGCGCTTTCTGCACGGTGAACAGCGTGCCTTTTACGTTGCGGCCGAAGGTGTCGTCGTACTGTTCTTCGGTAATCTGGCCCAGCGGCAGCATCGAGCCGCCGCCGGCGTTGGCGTACAGGACGTCGAGGCGGCCGAAGCGGGCGCGGATCGTTTCATATAGCCCGTCCAGCGCAGTCAGGTCACTCGAATCGACCCGCAGGCCCAACGGCCGGCGATCCGGTGCACCGTGGCCGATCGCATCCACCGCGGCATCCAGTTCGGCCTGGCGGCGGCCGGTAATGATCACCTGCGCGCCTTCGAGGGCGAAGCGCTTGGCGGTGGCCAGGCCGATGCCGCTGGTGGCGCCGGTGATCAGGGCGATCTTGTTGTCGAGTTTACGGGTCATGATGGGCTCCTTGGTGTCAGTGTTCAGGTTGCGGACCGTGTGTTGGTCCGATGTGAAACATGCTACCGAGACTGCCCAACGATTAAAATAGCACCGATCGCAAACTATCTTTGCAAAAATGTCGATATCAAACTGGTTAAGCGCCGGTGGATACGGACAAAAAAAACCGCGGCCAAGCCGCGGTCATGTCTGCAGGGACGCCGGTCAGCCCTGCTTCCTGCGGCGTGCCGCACCCAGCGCGGCCAGGCCCAGGCCCATCAGGCCGAGGCTGAGCGGTTCCGGCACCGGGGTGCCGCCATTGCCGCCGCCGTCATCGCCGCCGCCGCCGTCATCGCCACCACCATCGTCGCCGCCGCCATCGTCGCCACCGCCGTCGTCATCGCCGCCGTCGGTGCCGGCACCTTCGAAGCTGAAGTCATCGAGCACCCATTGGGTCGGCAGGCTGCTGTAGATCTGCAGGCCGTCGATGCCGGCCCAGTTCAGCGTGATCTGGGTGGGGCCGGTATCGCCGATGGTGTAGGTGCCGCTGCGGAAGGCTTCGGCGCCGTTCAGCAAGCCAACGAAACTCAGTTGCTGGACGCCGAGCGACGAGGTGAAGAAGGCGCTGTTAAAAGTGAACAAGTCGTCGACAGTGCGCAGGATGGTGGTTGGGCTGTCGCCGCCAAAATTGAAAGCGACATTGGCGCCGGACACAACGCCGTTGGCATAACCGGGCGAACCTGAGGTGGCGCTGGCGTTGGCACCCGACACCACGCCCACGGTGGTGTCGATATTCCAATTGAACCCGCCGTAACCGTCGGGAATCTCATCGAACTCGTTGGGCAGGTGGTCGAAGGTCAGTACGGTTGCGGATGCACTGCCGCCGAAGGCAAGCAGTACGGCAAGCAAAATCGGTTTCATCAGATCTCCTGAATGGCTGGGATAACAAATCATTGATATACAAGCAAAATTGATGCCAGATTAATAAATGCTTGATCTATCAATGGAAACCACTTTTGCCAATTTGGAAATGTAAAAAATCCCGACTGATTGCGTTTAACACGAATAGATATTGCTTCCTGACATGGTGGTAAAAAGCTGCGGAAGAGTGTAACTTTTGTACCTTTCGGCTCGTAAAGTTTCCTCTGCTAAGTGCGATTCCGAACAAAACAGTTCGGGCCGCATGACGGATAATGATGGTTGTTGTTTTTTCAAATTTGGACTCGTGAGACCCCATGCACACAGTTGATTTCCACCGCGACGACACCAGCGAAGCACCGCCGGCTCGAGCGCCCGCCCGCGCCCCCGTCCTGCCCGCCCCGGTGTTGAGCTGGCTGCAAAGGGTCGAAGCGGCAGCGCATCCCCAGCCCAAGCTGACCGCCGAAGTCGCCGACCCCAAGGCTGTCCAATACAAATTTGTTTACGTCATGGCCCCGACCAGCGGCGGCCGCCATGTCGCGGTGTGCCTGTGCAAGGCGCGCCTGCGCCCGAACGGGGACGTGGCTTCGGCCAGCCCGGTGGGCGAAGTGTTTTCGCTGCTGTCGGCGCCGCCCGCCTATCTCGAAGGCGACGATGAAGACCTGGTCCGTTTCTTCATCGCCATGCGCAGCGGTTCCAACCAGAGCACCAGCGCGACCGAGCCCAAGGGCAAGGTCGGCGCCATCCTGCTGCAGCAATTGCTGGCGCAAGGCAAGCTCCTGTGGGCCAATTCGTGGTCGGACATGAGCAATGGCTTGCTGTATCCGCTGCAGGCCGGTCCGGTACGCCAGGCGAATCTGACCTGGCGCGACGAAGGCCGCATCGCCAAGCTCGGCTGGTCGGTGGAACCGGCCAAGGGCGCGAACCACCCGGGCGCCGACCTGGTCGACTACATGCTGCCGACCGATCCGCCGTGGTACATCGACAATCTGTCCTGCGGTCCCTTGGCCCTGAACCGCGGCGGCATCGACATCTCGCTGGCCGAGCTGCAGGCGCTGGTATCGCAGGCGCCGCCGCTGTCGGGCAACGACAAGAAACGCGTGTCGCAACTGCTGCTGGCACACGGCCTGCAGCAATTGATGCCGCTGCCGCAGCCGCTCACCCAGCGCATGCGCACCGACGTCAAGCCGCAGCCGCATTTGCTGCTCGACGCCATCCCGATGGCCGAGGGCAACGGCCAGCGCTGGCAGGATTTCGCCGTGCTGTCCTTCGACTACGACGGCCAGCGCGTGTCCTTCGACCCGGCCCAGCGCGTGGTGCGCCAGATCGGCGAGGTCACCGAAGTGATCCAGCGCAACGAGGCCTTCGAGGCCGCGGCGCTCGACATGCTGCATGAGATCGGTTTCCGCAAGCCGGCCACGGCGCCGCTGTCGGCATTGGCCGGCGCGCAATTGCTGGACAGCCAGGCGCACTGGCTGCGCTTTGCCGAAAACGAACTCGACGCACTGTCCGACCTCGGCTGGCACGTGCAGAAATCGCCGAAGTACCGCTACGACGTGGTGCCGGTCGAAGACTGGTATGCCCAGATCGACGAACCGGCCGAAGCCGGCAACGCCTGGTTCGAGCTGGAGCTGGGCATCGTGGTGAACCGTAAGCGCGTGCCGCTGCTGCCCGTGCTGGTGCAATTGATCCGTAGCACGCCCCTGGATTTTAATCCGGAAGTGCTGGCTTTCCACGGCGAAGCCGACCAGATGCTGGCAACCCTGCCCGACGGCGTGCGCGTGGCGTTGCCCTGGGGCCGCGTCAAGCCGATCCTCTCCACCTTGGGCGAGTTGTATTTCAACGACAAGATCAAGGCCAAGGTCCGGCTGTCGACGCTGGACGCGGCGCGCCTGGAAGAACTGGCGCGCGGCACCGATTTCAACTGGACCGGCGGCGAACGCCTGCGCGAGACCGGCCGCAAGCTGAGCCAGTTCGGCAAGGTCAAGAAGGTCGAGGCGCCGAAAGGCCTGCAGGCAACCCTGCGCGACTACCAGCTGGACGGCCTGGCCTGGATGCAATTCCTGCGCGAATACGACCTGGGCGGCATCCTGGCCGACGACATGGGCCTCGGTAAAACCGTGCAGACCATCGCCCACATCCTCACCGAAAAGGAAGCGGGGCGCCTGACCGCACCGGCGCTGGTGATCGCGCCGACCAGTCTGATGGCCAACTGGATGGAAGAAGCCGCGCGCTTCGCCCCCAACCTGAAGGTGCTGCTGCTGCAGGGCAAGGAGCGCATGGACTTGTTCGACCAGATCGAACAGGCCGACATCGTGCTGACCACCTACGCCCTGCTGCCGCGCGACGAGGAAAAGCTGCGCGAGCACGAGTACCACCTGGTGATCCTGGACGAGTCGCACTACATCAAGAACACGCGCTCGAAGGCGGCGCAGACGGCCGGTTCGCTGAACGCGCGCCACCGCCTGTGCCTGTCCGGCACGCCGCTGGAAAACCACCTGGGCGAACTGTGGTCGCAGTTCCACTTCCTGCTGCCGGGCCTGCTGGGTGACGAAAAGACCTTCAACAGCCAGTTCCGCCACCCGATCGAACGCCAGGACGACCCGGTGCGCCGCGCGTTGCTGAACCGTCGCATCAAGCCTTTCCTGCTGCGCCGGACCAAGGAAAACGTGGCCAAGGAATTGCCGGAAAAGACGGAGATGATCCGCCGCATCGAGCTCTCGGGCGCCCAGCGCGACCTGTACGAGACGGTGCGCCTGGCGATGGACAAGAAGGTGCGCGAGGAGATCGACCGCAAGGGCGTGGCGCGCAGCCAGATCGTGATCCTGGAAGCGCTGCTGAAACTGCGGCAGGTCTGCTGCGACCCGCGCCTTGTCAAAGCCATGCCGGCCAAGAAGAACACCGCTGCGGTATCGGCCAAGCTGCTGGATCTGATGCAGATGGTCGACGACCTGCTGGGCGAGGGCCGCAAGATCCTGGTGTTCTCGCAATTCACCAGCATGCTCGGCCTGATCGAGGAAGAACTGGACGCACGGAATATCCCGTACGCCATCCTCACCGGCGAGACGCGCGACCGCTCCGCCCAGGTCGCCGCCTTCCAGCAGGGGGCGGTGCCGATCTTCCTGATCAGCCTGAAAGCCGGCGGCGTCGGCCTGAACCTGACCGCTGCCGACACCGTGATCCACTACGACCCGTGGTGGAACCCGGCGGCCGAGAACCAGGCCACCGACCGCGCCTGGCGCATCGGGCAGGACAAGCCGGTGTTCGTGTACAAGCTGATCGCCAAGGGCACGCTGGAAGAAAAGATCCAGCTGCTGCAGCAGAAGAAGTCGGAGCTGGCGCAGTCGATCCTGGCCGAGGGCGAATCGCAGAAGATGGCACTGACGCAGGAAGACCTGCAGGCGATCTTCGCACCGCTGGAAGACTGAAAACGCCGCGCTTTTATAGGGAGCACAACAAAGGCAAGCCGCCGGGCTTGCCTTTTTATTTATGCATACGTCGTAGAAGCAACGTCCCGGGGCGATTGCCTATGCAACCGGCAAGCCCGGCACTATACTCGTCAAATTCTTGTTTGCAATTAAATCCACTGGAAGGCATCCATGACCCGCAGCGCTCCCGTCCCCGATCCTGGCCAGGCGGCGTCAGTCACGGCGGCAGCCTTCCGCACCATCGCCGAACTGGGCGGTGACCTCGCTTTCATCCTCGATTGCGCAAGCCACACCCTGGCCTACCTGAGTCCCGGCGCCGACGCCATGTTGGGTTATGGCGTAAAAGATATTGAACAACAGCTGAAAGCAGGCGATGATGGTCCCCTTGCAGCCTTGTGTGCCGGTTTGCCCGAGCGCTTGCGCCGTTTTGCCGCGGGCGACGGATCGCGCCTGCGCGTGGTGCGCGAGTTCGAGCTGCGCCGGTCGGATGCCAGGATCGCGCCGGTCGAGGTGATCTCGACCCTGCTGCTGGATGCCGATGGCCAGCCGTGTTCGCTGGCTGGGCTGGTGCGCGATTTGTCGGCGCGGCGCGCGCGCGCGCTCGAGCAGAAGCGCTTCGCCAGCATGCTGAATCATGAGTTCCGCACGCCGCTGTCGACGATCGATGGCGCGATCCAGCGGCTGGAAGCGACGGGCGCGAACGCCGACGAGCCGACGCGCCAGCGCTACCGCAAGATCGCCGGCGCCACCGACCGCCTGATCGCGATGCTCGACGATTACCTGTCGCCGGAGCGGATGGCGGAACTGGGACGGGCGCGCGCGCCGAATGCGGTGGCGCCGCGGCTGCTGCTGGAGGAAATCGTGGCGCAGGCGCGCGTGGCCGGGCGCCCGGTCAGCTTCGAGGCGGATGCGCTGCCGCCGGCGTTGCGCGGCGAACCGGCCGGCCTGCGCCTGGCCCTCAAGCTGCTGCTGGAGAACGCGCTGCGCTTTTCGCCGGCCGGCAGCGCGCTGCACGTGAGCGGGCGGCAGGATGGCGGCGGCATCGAATTCGCGCTGCGCGACGAGGGGCCGGGGGTGCCGGCGGCCGACGTGGCGCGCATCTTCGAGAAGGGCTACCGCGGCGCCAACGCGGCCGGCTTGCCGGGCAAGGGACTCGGCTTGTACATGGCGCAGTCGGTGGTGGAAGTGCACGGCGGCACGATCGGCGTGGTCGCAGCGGCGGGCGGCGGCGCCGAATTCCGGCTGTGGTTGCCGGCACAAGATGCTCCGGCGAAAGGTCTTGCTTGAAGCGGGACCAGCAGTGATAATCGGGCAGGCAACGAGGGTAGCCACCCGATAATAACGGGAAAAACGAAACAATAGAAACATGGCCAACCCATGACGCAAATACTGATTGTTGAAGACAATGGCGAATATGCCGGCGACATGGCCGACTTCCTCAAGGAACTGGGCCATGAGGTGACGATTGCGACCACCGCCGGCGACATGTGGGCGGCACTCACGCGCACGCCCGCGGCCGTGGTGGTGCTCGACCTCGGCCTGCCTGACGAAGACGGCTTCAATGTCATCCCGCGCATGCGCCAGCTCTACCCCGAGATCGGCCTGCTGGTGCTGACCGGCCGGGTTGCCTTCGACAGCCGCATCCTCGGCCTGCGCCTGGGCGCCGACCATTATCTGACCAAGCCGATCAAATTCCCGGAGCTGGCCGCCCACATCGAGGCGCTGGACCGCCGCGTGCGGCCCAGCGAGCCGGCCCCGGCGCCGAGCAAGTGGACCCTGCGTGTGTCCGCACGCCAGCTCGAGCTGATGGGCAAGGTGATCGACCTGACCGAAAAAGAGTGCAACTTCCTGCACTTGCTGACCATCAATACCCGGCCCGTGCCGCGCCAGGTGATCGTGGCCGGCATGGGCGGCGACGACCCGGATGCCAGCCGCCGCGTCGACATGCTGGTGTATCGCTTGCGCAAGAAGGCACGCACCGGCCTGGGCCAGGATTTGCCGCTGCGCAGCGCCTACGGCGAAGGCTACAGCCTGTCGGCCGGCTTCACGCTGGCCTGAAGCGCCACACCGCCGGCACAGGCGGCGCGCGATTTCGGAGCCGCGCAGTGTGGCGCCTGGTGTGGCCGGCGCCGCCGTTTCCGGGAGTCTTCGCGCGGGTGACATAATAAGGGACACGGTCACTCTCTTCATATCCAGCTCTTCCATTAATCAGGGACATGGTGGTCGCCTCGACATGGCCATTGCCGATCAAATGGGGACAGGGCGGTCCGGCTGCGCTAGAATACCCGCATCCCGACCACTGCCCGCGACCATGGCCCGCCAGCCCCGCCTCATCATCCCGCACCAGCCGCATCACCTGATCCAGCGCGGCAACGACAACCTTGCCATCTTCCGCGACGACGAGGACTGCCGCCAGTTCCTCGGCTGGCTGAAGGACAGCGCGAAGTTCTACCGCGTCGCCATCCACGCCTGGATGCTGCTGCCCGACCAGCTCCAGTTGCTGGCCACGCCGCTCGATGCGGACGGGCTGGCGCTGATGATGCAGAAAGTCGGACGCCTGTACGTGCCCTGGTTCAACGCCAAGCATGGCCGCAGCGGCACCCTGTTCGGCGGGCGCTTCCGCACCTCGGTGATCGACCCGGCCCAGTATTTCCTGGCCTGCATGCGCTACATCGAACTGCATCCGCTGCGCATGCAGCAGGCGCAAACGGCGCAGGATTACCCATGGTCGAGCTATGCGCACCATGCGGGCATCCGCGCCGACGCCCTGATCACGGACCACGCCAAGTACTGGGAACTCGGCAACACGCCGTTCCAGCGCGAGGCGGCCTACCTCCAGCTGGCCCAGCAGGGGCTGGCAATGGATGAGCTGCAAGCCATCGACCTGGCCGTGCAAAAGGGTGCGGCGCTGGGTTCGCACGCCTTCAAGGTGGAACTCGAAAAGAAGACCAAACGCCCCATCCTGCCGCCCAAGCGCGGACGGCCGTTCAAGGTCAAGCCGGCCGAAGCCTGAGTGCGCCACGGGTCGGCCTGCCATCAAAAAGCGAAGGGGATGCGCACGACCAGGCTGAGGTCGGGCGCCTCGCGGGTCAGGCCGGCCCCGGCCGACACATTGATGGTACGGTGCGGATCGAGGCGATAGGAAAACCCGGCCATGATCGTGCCCAGCTGGATGCGCAGCGAGCCCGGCAGTGTCTGGCCGTTCTGCTCCGCCCGGCCCACCGAAATATGGTCGTAGCCAACACTGACCGTGGTCTTTTCATTCAGCGCAAAGCCGACGCCGGCATTGAAACCGAAGGAATCGGGTGGTGTGATCTCGCCCAGGAATTCGCTTTCTCCATTCAATATCTTTCGGCTGAGATCGCTGCGTTTGAAATTGTGCATGTAGCTGAAGGTGCCGAAAAACGTGACCGGCCTGGACGGCATGAACCAGGCCAGATTCGGTTCCAGCGCATAAAACCCCGACCCCGTCGGCAAACGCAATTGCAAACCGGTGCCGGCCGCGCCGGGACCGCTGCAGCGCGTCAGGCAATCGGTCGTCACTTCGAATGGATCTCGTCCTGTTCTCGATTTGAAACGCAGGCCGGCGACGAAATACGGTCGATTGAAGCCGCCTTCATTCAATTGATAGCGCGCCGCGAGTTCGACATCGCCGATGTGCTTGCCGCTGCTGTCGAACACGCGGTCGCTTGCGCTGCCGCCCGAGACATCCCGGCTGACGATCGCATCGCTGCGATAGACATAGGGCACGCGCAATTCGACTTCGAAACGGTTGGTGATGCCGCGCCGGGCCGTCAGGCTGGCGATGGTGCTGTTGCGCCTGGCTTCGCGCGCGTCGACCCGGGGCGGCAGCAAGGTCGGTATCAGCGCGTAGCCGGCAATCGCGATCCTGTCACTCGATGTATAGGCGTACTGGAGCGCGGGCTCCAGCACGTAGCTGCCGCGCGGCGTCAGCACGCCCGGCTGCTCGAACAGGGGCGCGACCCTGGGCGGACGCCGCTCGCCGCCCGGCCCCGCATCGGGGTCCGTGCCTGTCTCCTGCATCGCGCCGGCTTGTGCCGGACGCGCGAGCGTAAAAACGGCGCCGATCATGAAGAACGCCGCAATGGTGTGATGTCGCATAGCCCCGTTTCTTTCAAAGAAAATGTTTTAGAGCACTGAGCATTAAGTAATGGGATTCAAACAATTGGATTTGTTCTATTTCCTGTGAAATAGCGCAGCAGTTTGAATCGTGTCGATAAGAACGAGCTTGGGCGTGCAGGGGGATTCGACTTCTGAGCGTTCGCAATGGCTGGCGAGATATTTATATCGTGCTTATCGGAGCGGGAATTTGAAGGCGCATATTGAGGTGCGACATTCGAGACAGGTGCGCACGCTTGAGCTGAATACCCGGTGGTGTTAGCGTGAATCCAGCACGATTGTGCTGAACCCTGGCCCGCTCAATGACTAGTCTATCTTCAATTGGAATGAAGAAATCCAACGACACCGGCCAAACGGTGCGGGAGATCGTCGAACGTCATCCCGAACTGATCAGCGAGGTCTGGTGCCGCAAGGTTTTTCGCCAATTGCTGCAATTGCTCGAGCGGCAGTACGCCATGCAATCGCCGCACCGGGTGATCACCCCCGATACCGTCTTCATCCACGACAATGGCAGCCTGCTGTTGCTGCCTTCGCTCATCAGCGATCCCATGCCCGAGATCGCCGACGACCTGACGGCGCTGGCCAGGATCGTCCACTACGCGATCACGCAGGAAGTCGTGCCCACCGGTCCCTTGCGCGGGCGCGCGCCCGAAGGCTTCAGCGAATCCCTCATCAATGCGATCGACCGCGGCATGGCCTTCGATCCCGCCATGCGCCCGCGTACGATCAATGAGCTGCGCGACCTGCTCGGGATCGTCCCGTTCAAGCCCGCGCCATCGGCCCGGCAGCAGGCGCGCGCCGCGCAGGCCGGGCCGGCAGTGCACACCCCCCAGTCGCCGCGGCCGCAGGGCGCCGTGCCGCAGCGGCCCGTGTACAGGCGGCCCTGGGCGTGGGTTGGCGGCGCCATCCTGCTGGGCGCGGGACTTGGCATGCTCGCCAACCAGGGTACCAAGCCGACCTTCGAGCATCTCGCGCAGACGCTGCCGGCGGGCCGCGAGGGGCCGCGTGCGCGTCCGGCCACGCCGCCGGCCGCACCGGCTCCGCAAGCAGCTGCCGTGGCGGCGCCTGCGGGAACACCGGCACCCGGCCCGCAGCCGAACCCAAGCCTTGCGGCGCAAGCCGCGGCCGCTCCCGTGCAGGCGGTCCCGGCCCCCACCAAGGCGTCACCCCCGCAGGAGCAGGCCGGGAAGCCGCCTGGCCAGGCGCCCGCAGAGGCGCTTGCGGCGGCGCCAGCCCGCAAACCGGTCCGCGCGGCAGTCCGGGAAACGGTCCCGGCAACGCCGGCGCGGCCGGCACCGGCAGCGGAAGCGGCACCGAAGGCAGCGGCACCGAAGCCGGCAGCCGATGAAGGCGCCGTCTTCACCCTGCGCATCCAGCCCTGGGGCCGGGTGTACGTGGACGGCATCGAGCGCGGCATCAGCCCGCCCGTCAAGCGGCTGGCGCTGGCGCCGGGCCGCCATGTGGTGCTGGTGGCCAACCCCGGATCGCGGGACCGCGTGCTGGAAGTCGATACGGCCGGCGGCGACGGCAGCATCGCCGTCGATTTCGACGGAGGGCGCTGAGCATGCGCCGCCAGGACGTGCCGATCCGCGTGTTGATAAGCTGCGTGCTGCTGGTCGGCTGCGCCGACCAGCCGGGCCACCCCGCACCGGGCAGCGCGCCCGGCCACGAAGCCATGCGCCAGGCGGCAAGCGCCCTGCTCGACGGCATCCGCCAGTATGACAACGGCAATTTCAAGGGCGCGATCGCCACGCTGGACGGACCGGACCTGCAGGCCGCACCGGATGCCATGCGGGTGGAAGCCCTGAAATACACCGCGTTCAGCCATTGCGTCATGAACGAGGAGGCACCATGCCGCCAGGCCTTCGACCAGGCGCTGAATATCGACCCCGATTTCGCGCTGCGCTCCAGCGAACGCGGCCATCCGATGTGGGGACCGGTGTTCGATGCGGCCAAATCCGCCAGCGAACAGCAGCGCGCCCAGGCATCGACCGAGCGCGAGCGCGAACGGTGGCGCGGCATCGACCTGTGGCGGGCCAGGTGAAGCGGGCGCCGTCCACGCCATGTAAGGGCGTTTCGTCGCGGCCGGCGGCGATCCGTCGCTTGCCGCTGGCGGGTGCGGCCACCGCTGCTACACTTGCCAGCATGCAAACTAAAACGACCTTGCGCCTGGCCTGGCGCTCGCTCTGGGAACTGCGCCGCACGCACAGCGTACCGACCGGCGTGCGCCTGCTGGCCGCCTCGCTGCTGGCGGTCGCGCTGGCGCTGGGCCTGATGTCGATCGTCGCCGTGTTCGGCCGCGTCGACCGGCCCAATTGGTGGATGGCCTCGCTGCTGCCGAACATCGGCATCTGCCTGTGCATCGTCCACACGCTGCTCGGCACGCTGCGCCTGGCCGAGCGCCTGTTGCCCGAGCACCTGGTCGAGCGCATGTCGGACGTGCGCGACATCCGCGCCGGCATGGCGCTCAGCGCGCTGGCGCTGTCCGGCATCATCCTGGGCATGACGATCGGCTTCACCATCGTGCCGATCCTGGTCGGCTTCAATGTGTGGGGCATGTTCGCCTCGCTGCCGGCGGCGCTGACCAAGTTCGCCGTGTTCCTGCTGTTCGTGATGGCCGCCAACTGGGTATGGTGGCGCGCGCGCCTGCGCGAGCAGCTGCTGCGGCAGGACGCCCTCGACGCGCGCCTGCGCCTGCTGCAGGGCCAGATCGAGCCGCACCTGCTGTTCAACACGCTGGCCAACGTGCAAAGCCTGATGGACTACGATCCGCCGCGCGCCAAGCGCATGCTGGAGACCTTTTCCGCCTACCTGCGCGCCGGCATGACGCAGCTGCGCGAGACCGACAGCACGCTGGGCGCGGAGATCGAGATGGCGCGCAGCTACCTGGCGCTGTACCAGATCCGCATGGAGGAGCGCCTGCAGTTCCGCATCGAGGCGAACGACGCGGCGCTGGCGGCGCGCATGCCGGCCCTGATGCTGCAGCCGCTGGTCGAAAACGCGATCCACCATGGCCTGGAGCCCAAGCTCGACGGCGGCAGCGTGCTGGTCAGCGCGCAAGTGGAACAGGGCCGGCTGCGGGTCAGCGTGGCCGACGACGGCCTGGGCCTGGAAGCGCCGAGCCGGCGCCTGCGGCCCGGCGCCGGCATGGCCGTTGCCAACCTGCGCGCGCGCCTGCACACCCAGTTTGGCCCCGGCGCCAGCCTGACGCTGCGGGCGGCCGACCCGGGCACCCGGGCCGTGCTCGACCTGCCTTACCGGGCCGGTGCCGGTGCCGGGGTGGCATCCTGATGCGGGCCCTGATCGCCGACGACGAACCGCACCTGGCGCACTACCTGCGCGACCAGCTGCTGGCCCTGTGGCCGGAACTGGAGGTGGTGCACATCGCGCGTAACGGCGTGGAGGCTGCGGCGCGCATCGCCGAGCTGGCGCCGGACCTGGCCTTCCTCGACATCCAGATGCCCGGCCTGACCGGGCTCGAGGTGGCGCAGGGAATCGAGGGCGCGACGCGCGTGGTGTTCGTGACCGCCTTCGACGACTACGCGCTGCAAGCCTTCGAGCACGCCGCGCTCGACTACGTGTTGAAACCGGTGGCGGCCGAGCGGCTGGCGCGTACCGTGGCGCGCCTGCGCGCCGTCCCGGTGGGCGCGGCGCCGGATCCCGCCGGCGACGCCGCCATGGCCGACGCCCTGCGGCGCCTGATGGCGCAGCCGCCGCGCGCGCCGCTGCGCTACATCCGCGCCGGGCAGGGCGAGCGCACCCACCACCTGGACGTGGCCGAGGTGCTGTTCTTCCAGTCCGACGACAAATACACGGTCGTGACCAGCACGCGCGGCGAATACCTGATCCGCACCACGATCGCGGAGCTGCTGGCCGGGCTCGACCCGGCCCAGTTCTGGCAGGTGCACCGCTCGACCATCGTCAACCTGGCCTGGCTGGACGGCACCCGGCGCGACGACGCCAGCCGCCTGTTCCTGCGCCTGCGCGGCCACGGCGCCGAACTGCCGGTGAGCCGCGCCTTCGTCACCCTGTTCAAGGCCATGTAGCTTCCCCTGCCGCTTGCCGTCCGTCGCGCCTGCCGTCGATCCGTCGCACGGCGGCTGCGGAGGGCCGGCCGCCTTGCGATGCTGGCGTCTCCACCCATCAACAGGAGCGCCCCATGTCCACCTTTGTCCTGCAACTCGTCCTGACCCTGTTCCTGGTCCTCGGCACGGCCCAGGCCGCGCCGCCCGGTGCGGTGGTCGACACCATCGGCGGCCGGCGCGTCGAATCGCTCACGATCCGCCATCCGGAGGCGCAAGCCGTGGTCGTGTTCGAGGCCGGTTCGCGCGGCACCATCGCCGGCTGGGGCACGGTCCCGGCCAGCGTCGCCCATGACGCCACCGTGTTCGCCTGGAACCGCCCCGGCTACGGCAAAAGCGACGCGGCCGCCACGGCGCGCGACGGCCGCACCATCGTCGAGGAATTGCGCCAGGTGCTGCGCCACAAGGGCTTGAAGCCGCCCTATGTGCTGGTCGGGCATTCGCTGGGCGGCCTGTACATGCAATTGTTCGCGCGCGCCTATCCGGACGAGGTGCGCGGCCTGGTGCTGGTCGACGCGTTGTATCCGCGCATGGTCAGGCAGACCGGCGACTTTCCGCTGGCGACCCGCATCGCGGCGCGGCTGGCGTTTTCCCGTACTGTCTGGCGCGAGATCGAAGCGATCGACGCCACCGGCGAAGCGGTGCTGGCGCTGGGCGCCATCGACGACAAGCCGATGATCCGGCTGGTGAACGTGCCGCGCGGCGCCGGCGCGATCCCGGTCGACTTCGGCGCCTTCCGGATGGATGCCGGCACGCGCGATTTCGTGCGCGGGCTGTATCCGCATGCGAAAACCGTGGTGGTGGATTCCAGCCACCAAATGCCGCTGACGAGCCCGGATGTGGTGGTAAAAGCCGTGCAGGACGTATTGAAAACGACCGGCTGCACCATGTCCCCAATTAATTTTTGAACGGTCAGACTTTAATTTAATTTGACTCCGACCCTATTTGTTGTTGTTGATGTTTACCTGCCTCTGCTCTATTCTCGTTTTTCGATATTCATAAAATGCTGCGGAGCCCTTCATGATTGCCCAAGGTTTGTACGATCCCGCCAATGAGCACGACGCCTGCGGCGTCGGTTTCATCGCCCACATCAAGGGCAACAAGAGCCATTCCATCATCGAGCAGGGTCTGCTCATCTTGAAAAACCTGGACCACCGCGGCGCGGTCGGCGCCGATGCGCTGATGGGCGACGGTGCCGGCGTGCTGATCCAGATCCCGGACCAGTACTACCGCGACGAGATGGCCAAGCAGGGCGTCGAACTGCCGCCACCCGGCGAATACGGCGTCGGCATGATCTTCCTGCCGAAGGAAAACGCCTCGCGCATCGCCTGCGAACAGGAAATCGAGCGTGCCGTGCGCTTCGAGGGCCAGGTCGTGCTGGGCTGGCGCAACGTGCCGGTCGACGACGCCATGCCGATGTCGCCCACCGTGCGCGCCAAGGAACCGGTGATCCGCCAGATCTTCATCGGCCGCGGCCCGGACGTGATGGTGACCGACGCGCTCGAGCGCAAGCTGTACGTGATCCGTAAATCGTCGGGCCACGCGATCCAGGCCTTGAAACTCATGCACGGCAAGGAATTCTTCGTGCCGTCGATGTCGGCCCGTACCGTGGTCTACAAGGGCCTGCTGCTGGCCGACCAGGTCGGCGTCTACTATAAAGACCTGCAGGATCCGCGCTGCGTGTCCGCGCTGGCGCTGGTGCACCAGCGTTTCTCGACCAACACCTTCCCGGAATGGCCGCTGGCCCACCCGTACCGCCTGATCGCCCACAACGGCGAGATCAACACGGTCAAGGGCAATTTTAATTGGACCCGCGCGCGCGAAGGCGTCATGAAGTCGGCCGTGCTGGGCGACGACCTGCAGAAGCTGTTCCCGCTGATCTACGAAGGCCAGTCGGACACCGCCTGCTTCGACAACGCGCTCGAACTGCTCTTGATGGCCGGCTACCCGATCGCCCAGGCGATGATGATGATGATCCCGGAAGCCTGGGAGAACCACGCGACGATGGACGAGAACCGCCGCGCCTTCTACGAATACCACGCCGCGATGATGGAACCGTGGGACGGCCCGGCCGCCATGGCCTTCACCGACGGCCGCCACATCGGCGGTACCCTGGACCGCAACGGCCTGCGTCCGGCGCGCTATGTCGTCACCGACGACGACCTGGTCGTGATGGCCTCCGAATCCGGCGTGCTGCCGATCCCGGAATCGCGCATCGTGAAAAAATGGCGTCTGCAGCCCGGCAAGATGTTCCTGATCGACCTGGAAGCCGGCCGCATCATCGACGACAAGGAATTGAAGGACACCTACTCGAACGCCAAGCCCTATAAAGCCTGGATCAAGTCGGTGCGCATCAAGCTGAACGAAATCAAGCTGTCGGAATCGCAGCTGGCCCAGGGCCGCGTGAAGGATATCCCGGCGCAGGGCGAAAAAGCGCCGGTGTCCCTGCTGGACCGCCAGCAAGCTTTCGGCTACACCCAGGAAGACCTGAAATTCCTGATGTCGCCGATGGCGGTATTGGGCGAGGAAGCCACGGGTTCGATGGGCAACGACTCGCCGCTGGCCGTGATGTCGAACAAGCTCAAACCTTTGTACAGTTACTTCAAACAATTGTTTGCGCAAGTGACCAACCCGCCGATCGACCCGATCCGCGAAGCGATGGTGATGTCGCTGGTGTCCTTCATCGGCCCGAAGCCGAACCTGCTGGATACCAACAACGTCAACCCGCCGATGCGTCTCGAGGTGTCGCAGCCGGTGATCGGTTTCGACGACATGGCGCGCCTGCGCAATATCAGCCTGCATACCGGCGGCAAGTTCAAGTCGTATGAATTGAACATCTGCTACCCGGTCGGCTGGGGGAAAGAGGGCATCGAAGCGAGCCTGGCCTCGCTGTGTGCGGAAGCCGTCGACGCCGTCAAATCCGGCCACAACATCCTGGTCGTCTCGGACCGCGCCTTGAGCTCCGACCAAGTCGCGATTCCGGCCCTGCTGGCGACCTCGGCCGTTCACCAGCACCTGGTGATGCGCGGCCTGCGCGCCTCGACCGGTTTGGTGGTCGAGACCGGTTCGGCCCGCGAAACCCACCACTTCGCCCTGCTGGCGGGCTATGGCGCGGAAGCCGTCCACCCCTACCTGGCGCTGGAAACGCTGGCCGAGCTGGCGCACACGCTGCCGCACGAGATTGCAGTGGATAAAGTCCATTACAACTACACCAAGGCGATCGGCAAGGGCCTGATGAAGGTGATGTCGAAGATGGGCATCTCCACCTATATGTCCTATTGCGGCGCCCAGATCTTCGAAGCTGTCGGCCTCAATAAATCGCTGGTCGATAAATACTTCAAGGGCACCTCGTCGACCGTCGAGGGCATCGGCCTGTTCGAAGTGGCGGAAGAAGCGCTGCGCCTGCACGCGCTGGCCTTCGGCAACGATCCGGTGCTGGCCCACTCCCTGGACGTCGGCGGCGAATACGCCTTCCGCGTGCGCGGCGAAGACCACCTGTGGACCCCGGATGCGATCGCGAAACTGCAGCACTCCACGCGTGCCAATAATTTCAGCACCTATAAAGAATACGCCCAGATCATCAACGACCAGAGCCGCCGCCACCTGACGCTGCGCGGGCTGATGGAGTTCAAGATCGACCCGAGCAAGGCGATTCCGCTGGAGGAAGTCGAGCCGGCCAAGGACATCGTCAAGCGTTTCGCCACCGGCGCGATGTCGCTCGGCTCGATCTCGACCGAGGCGCACGCCACGCTGGCCGTGGCCATGAACCGCATCGGCGGCAAGAGCAACACCGGCGAAGGCGGCGAAGACCCGCGCCGCTACATGGGCGAGTTCAAGGGCATCAAGATCGCCAAGGGCGAGACCCTGGCGTCGATCCTGGGCTCGGATCGCGTAGTCGCCGACATTCCACTGCAGGAAGGCGATTCGCTGCGCTCGAAGATCAAGCAGGTGGCATCGGGCCGCTTCGGCGTCTCGGCCGAGTACCTGTCCTCGGCCGACCAGATCCAGATCAAGATGGCGCAGGGCGCCAAGCCGGGCGAGGGCGGCCAGCTGCCGGGGCACAAAGTGACCGAGTACATTGCCTCGCTGCGCGTGTCGGTGCCGGGCGTCGGCCTGATCTCGCCGCCGCCGCACCATGACATCTATTCGATCGAGGACCTGGCGCAGCTGATCCACGATTTGAAAAACGCGAATCCGAACGCGTCGATTTCGGTGAAACTGGTGTCGGAAGTCGGCATCGGTACCGTGGCCGCGGGTGTGAGCAAAGCCAAGGCCGACCACGTGGTGGTGGCCGGCCACGACGGCGGCACCGGCGCTTCGCCGCTGTCGTCGGTGAAACACGCCGGCACGCCGTGGGAACTGGGCCTGGCGGAAACGCAGCAGACCCTGGTGCTGAACGGGCTGCGCAGCCGCATCCGCGTCCAGGCCGACGGCCAGATGCGTACCGGCCGCGATGTCGTCATCGCCGCACTGCTGGGCGCCGACGAGATCGGTTTTGCGACCGCGCCGCTGGTGGTGGAAGGCTGCATCATGATGCGCAAATGCCACCTGAACACCTGCCCGGTGGGCGTGGCCACGCAAGACCCGGTGCTGCGCGCCAAGTTCCAGGGTAAACCCGAGCACGTGGTCAATTACTTCTTCTTCGTGGCCGAGGAAGCGCGCCAGATCATGGCCCAGCTGGGCATCCGCACTTACGACGAACTGATCGGCCGCGCCGATTTGCTGGACCGCAGCCGCGCCGTTGGCCACTGGAAGGCGCAGGGCCTGGACTTCAGCAACATCTTCTACCAGCCGAAGGTCGACAGCCCGCGCGCCCTGCTGCACAGCGATGCCCAGGACCACGGCCTGGACAAGGCACTGGACCACAAGCTGATCGCCCAGGCGAAACCGGCGCTGGAAAAGGGAGAACGTGTCTCCTTCATCTCGCCCGTCAAAAACCTGAACCGCACGGTCGGCACCATGCTGTCGGGCGAAGTCGCCAAGCGCTATGGCCACGCCGGCCTGCCGGACGACACCATCCACATCCAGCTGCAGGGCACCGCCGGGCAATCCGCCGCCGCCTTCCTGGCCGCCGGCATCACGATCGACCTGGTGGGAGAAGGCAACGACTACGTGGGCAAAGGCCTGTCGGGCGGGCGCATCATCGTGCGGCCGAACACCGAGTTCCGCGGCTGGGCCGTGGACAACATCATCGTCGGCAACACGGTGATGTACGGCGCGATCTCCGGCGAAGCCTTCTTCAACGGCGTGGCCGGCGAACGCTTCGCGGTGCGCAACTCGGGTGCGACCGCCATCGTCGAGGGCCTGGGCGACCATGGCTGCGAATACATGACCGGCGGCACCGTCGTGGTGCTGGGCGAGACCGGCCGCAACTTCGCGGCGGGCATGTCGGGCGGCGTGGCTTACGTGTACGACCCGAAAGGCGAGTTCGAGCAGAAGTGCAACACCACCATGGTGAACCTGGAACGCGTGCTGGCGACCAAGGAGCAGGCCGATAAATCGAGCTGGCACGCCCAGACCCGCGGCGGCGAGCGCGAGTCGGACGAGACGATCCTGAAACGCCTGATCGAACGCCACTTCAAGCACACCGGCTCCACCCGCGCGCGCAACCTGCTGGACGACTGGGCCAACAGCCGCAGCAAGTTCGTCAAGGTGTTCCCGACCGAATACAAGCGGGCGCTGGAAGAGCTGCACAACAGCAGCATGGAAGAGGCGAACGACAAGATCGAGTTGGCGGCGTAAGTACCACTCGACTGCGTCACCCTACTCAACCAGACCGCCGCATTTAACGACGCCACCGCACTCAAGCAACGTCATCCCCGCGAAGGCGGGGATCCAAGTTCTGCCAGCGCTGACGAAACGCGTTGAACTTGGGCCCCTGCCTTCGCAGGGGCGACGGTAACTAGACGGTAACTAACAAGGAAGAACACCGTGGGTAAAATCACCGGCTTCATGGAATTCCAGCGCCAGGAAGAAAACCACCTGGAACCCGCCGCCCGCCTCAAGAACTACAAGGAATTCACCATCACCCTGACCGACGACCAGGCCAAGGTGCAAGGTGCGCGCTGCATGGATTGCGGCATCCCGTTCTGCAATACCGGCTGCCCGGTCAACAACCAGATCCCCGACTGGAACGACCTGGTCTACCACAATAATTACCGTGCGGCCGTCGAGAACCTGCACTCGACCAATAACTTCCCGGAATTCACCGGCCGCATCTGCCCGGCCCCGTGCGAGGCGGCCTGCACGCTCGGCATCAACGAGCAGCCGGTCGGCATCAAGTCGATCGAACGCAAGATCGCGGACATGGGCTGGGAACATGGCTGGATCGCCCCGCAGCCGGCGACGCTCAAGACGGGCAAGCGCGTCGCGATCGTCGGTTCCGGCCCCGCCGGCCTGGCCGCGGCCCAGCAGCTGGCGCGCGCCGGCCATGACGTGACGGTGTTCGAGAAGAGCGACCGCATCGGCGGCCTGTTGCGCTACGGCATCCCCGACTTCAAGATGGAAAAGGACCTGATCGACCGCCGCGTGGAGCAGATGAAGGCCGAAGGCGTCACCTTCCGTACCTCGACCATGATCGGCAAGGATTTCCCGACCACGGTCAGCAACATGGCGAGAGAGACCATCTTCCCGGAAGACCTGGCCAAGGATTACGATGCCGTCATCATGGCCGGCGGCGCCGAAGCGCCGCGCGACCTGCCGGTGCCGGGCCGCGAGCTGAAGGGCGTGCACTTCGCGATGGAGATGCTGCCGCAGCAGAACCGCGTGAATGCCGGCGACAAGGTCAAGGACCAGATCAAGGCCACGGGCAAGCACGTGGTCGTGATCGGCGGCGGCGACACCGGGTCCGACTGCGTCGGCACCTCGAACCGCCACGGCGCGACCTCGGTCACCCAGTTCGAACTGATGCCGATGCCGCCGGAAACCGAAAACAAGCCGCTGGTCTGGCCCTACTGGCCGACCAAGCTGCGTACCTCGTCCTCGCACGAAGAAGGCTGCGAGCGCGATTTCGCGGTCGCCACCAAGCGCTTCGAAGGCAAGAACGGCAAAGTGGACAAGGTCATCGCCTGCCGCGTCGAGTGGAAGGACGGCAAGATGCAGGAAGTGCCGGGCTCGGATTTCGAGCTGAAGGCCGACCTGGTGCTGCTGGCCATGGGTTTTGTTTCTCCGGTGCAGCAAGTGCTGGATGCCTTCGGCGTGCAGAAGGATGCGCGCGGCAACGTCCGCGCCAGCGTCGACGGCGAGACCTGCTATCAGACCTCGGTGCCGAAGGTGTTCACGGCGGGCGACATGCGCCGCGGCCAGTCGCTGGTGGTGTGGGCGATCCGCGAAGGACGCCAGTGCGCGCGTGCGGTCGATGAATTCCTGATGGGGGCGTCGGAACTGCCGCGCTGACCTGGCGCTCGTCCCGCATGCGAAGCGGCTCCCTTTGGAGCCGCTTTTTTTTCAGCTGCGCGCGCAGTGCCCGGCAAACCGTTGCCGATTCGTACCAGGGCTTTCGCGAGCATGCCCAAGGCCTTGCGGTTATCCTTGCGATTGGACCTGTGCACATGCAAAAAATCCACGCGCCGGACGCGCTTCCGGAACAGGTAAATACCCTATCGGAAGCCTAGTTTCCGTACGGAATCTACCAAGAAAATTTATAAAATTTCAACAATGAATAATATGCATAAGTTAGTAAAAACAAGGACTTATGCGTCGAAAATACCTGACTCATTGTTCATTAGTGTTGTAATATCACGTCGATAACCCAGCCGGAAATGGTGGGCGTCAAGCAGGGATTGCCGTTTCTGCACTACAATACGAGATTCTCAAAATTCCAAATTCCACCGTGTCCAACCTCGTCGAAATCCGCGATCTGCATTTTTCGTATGGAGATCGTCCCATCCTGTCGAACCTGAGCATGGATTTCCCGCGCGGCAAGCTGATTGCCGTGATGGGCGGCTCCGGCTCGGGCAAGACGACGGTGCTGCGCCTGATCGGCGGCCAGATCCGCCCACAGCGTGGTGCCGTCACCGTCAATGGCGAGAACGTGCACCAGCTGGACACCGAAGGCTTGTACCGCCTGCGCCGCAAGATGGGCATGCTGTTCCAGTTCGGCGCCCTGTTCACCGACTTGACCGTGTTCGAGAACGTGGCCTTCCCGCTGCGCGAGCATACCGACTTGCCGGAAGAGCTGCTGCGCGACCTGGTCTTGATGCGCCTGAATGCCGTCGGCCTGCGCAATGCCGCGCAACTCAAGCCGAGCGAGATCTCGGGCGGCATGGCGCGCCGGGTGGCGCTGGCGCGCGCCATCGCCCTCGATCCGCGCCTGATCATGTACGACGAGCCCTTCGCCGGCCTGGACCCGATCTCGATGGGCGTGACCGCCAACCTGATCCGCAACCTGAACGATACCCTGGGCTCGACCTCGATCCTGGTCTCGCACGACGTCAACGAGACCTTCTCGATCGCCGACTACGTGTATTTCCTGTCGCAAGGGAAGATCGTGGCCGCCGGCACGCCGGAAGAAATGCGTCGCTCGAGCGATCCTTACGTGAAACAGTTCGTGAATGCCGAACCGGACGGGCCCGTGCCCTTCCACTATCCCGGCAAGTCGCTGGCCGAGGACCTCGGCCTGGGAGGCAAGCGATGATCAAGCGCCTGCTTTCCGCCATCGGCGGCGGTGTCATCGACATGTTCGCCCGCATCGGCCTGGTGACGCGTTCGTTCGGCGGCCTGCTGGCCAAGTCCCCGGGTGCCTTGCGCAGGCCAAGCCTGATCTCGGAACAAATCCATTTCATCGGCAACTACTCGCTCCTGATCATTACCGTGTCCGGCCTGTTCGTCGGCATGGTGCTGGCCCTGCAGGGGTATTACACGCTGAGCCAGTTCGGCGCCGACGAAAAGCTGGGCCAGCTGGTGGCGCTGTCGCTGCTGCGCGAACTGGGCCCGGTGGTCACCGCGCTGCTGTTCGCGGGCCGCGCCGGCACCTCGCTGACCGCGGAAATCGGCCTCATGAAAGCCGGCGAGCAGCTGACGGCAATGGAAATGATGGCCGTGAACCCGATCCAGCGCGTGCTGGCGCCGCGCTTCTGGGCCGGCCTGATCGCGATGCCGGTGCTGGCCACCGTGTTCTCGGCGATCGGCGTGATCGGCGGCTACCTGGTCGGCGTGCAGCTGATCGGCGTGGACGCGGGCGCGTTCTGGTCTCAGATGCAGGGCAACATCGATGTGCGCCGCGACATCCTGAACGGCGTGCTGAAGAGCTTCGTGTTCGGCGTGGCCGTGACCTTCACCGCGCTGTTCCAGGGTTACGAGGCGCAGCCGACGCCGGAAGGCGTGTCGCGCGCCACCACGCGCACGGTCGTGATCGCTTCGCTGATGGTACTGGGGCTGGACTTCGTCATGACCGCCCTGATGTTCAACAAGTAATACGGATCGGCTGAATTTACGCCCATATATATTAGGAAAACTTATGCATCGCAAATCCATTGACGTCTGGGTCGGACTTTTTGTACTGCTGGGTGCGGTAGCGCTCCTATTCCTGGCACTCAAGGCCGGTAACATGAGCACCATCTCGTTCAGCAAGACGTACGCGGTCACCGGGAAATTCGACAACATCGGCGGACTCAAGCCGCAGGCGCCCGTCAAGAGCGCTGGCGTGGTGGTGGGCCGGGTCGGCGCCATCGACTTCGACGACAAGAGCTTCCAGGCCAATGTCCGTCTCGATATCAACCCGGCGTACAAGTTCCCGAAAGACAGCTCGCTGAAGATCCTGACCTCCGGCCTGCTCGGCGAGCAGTACGTGGGCATCGAGGCCGGCGGCGACAGCAACAACCTGGCGGATGGGGACCGTATCACCCGTACGCAATCGGCGACCGTGCTGGAAGATTTGATTAATCAATTTATTTATAGCAAGGCAGCCGACGGAAAGGACGGAAACCAATGAAACAACGCAACGACTCTGCCCGGCTCCACGTGCGCGGCTTGATGGCCGCCGTCGGAGTCTCCCTGTTGCTGGGCGGTTGCGCCACGACGAATAACCCGAGGGATCCGTTCGAGAAGTTCAACCGCGCGATGTTCACCTTCAACGACGCGGTCGACCGTAACGCACTCAAGCCTGTCGCCACCGCCTACAAGAACGTGACCCCGAGCTTCCTGCAGACGGGCGTAAACAATTTCTTCGGTAACTTGTCGGACCTGTGGAGCGCGGCCAACAACTTCGCCCAGCTCAAGGGCCGCGACGGCATGAACGATTTCACCCGCTTCGCCGTGAACTCGACCCTGGGCCTGGCCGGCGTGCTCGACATCGCCAGCCCCGCCGGCTTGAACAAGCACAACGAAGACCTGGGCCAGACCCTGGGTTACTGGGGCGTGCCAGCCGGCCCCTACTTGATGTTGCCGATCCTGGGCCCATCTACGATCCGTGACACGGTCGCGCTGCCGGGCGACTGGTGGGGTGACGCGTGGACCCACGTGAACGACATCCCGTGGCGCAACAGCGGCATCGTGCTGCGCGCGGTCGACCAGCGCGCCAGCGTGCTGGAAGCCTCGAACCTGCTGGAAGATGCCGCCCTCGACCGCTACGAGTTCATCCGCGACGGTTACCTGCAGCGCCGCGAAAGCAAGGTGCTGGACACCGACAAGGCCCAGGAACGGGCCGAGAAGGTGCAGGGCAAGCTCGACCAGGTCCAGGAAAAAGTGTCGGAACGGCTGGAAAAGCTGGGCGTGAAGAAGCCGACGCCGCCGGGCGAGGAAGGCGACGCGGCAGCCGATGCAGCGGCGCCGGCGGCGGCGGGCAGCGAAGCGGCCACCGGTTCGGCGCCGAACAACCCGCCGACCCCGGCGCCCGTGTCATCCGAACCGGTCCAGAAGTAGTTAACGAAGGCAGAGCCGGGCTGAGTACGCGCCCGGCGGGCCCCAACCAGACAAAAGGAACAGCATGAAACCCATCGCACAACTGATCGTGACCGCCGCCACCGTGGCCATCTCCACCAGCCTGGTCGCCGCGCCGGCCGTGGCTGCCGCCGAAACCCCGGACGCGCTGGTCAAGCGCGTCAGCAGCGACGTGATCGACAGCGTCAAGGCCGACAAGGACATCCAGGCCGGCAACCGCCAGAAGATCATGGACCTGGTCAACAGCAAGATCCTGCCCTACGTCGACGCGCAGAAGATGACCCAGCAGGCGGCCGGCCGCTTCTGGCGCCAGGCCACCCCGGACCAGCAGAAGCAGCTGACGGACGAGTTCCGCACCCTGCTGGTCTACACCTACTCGGGTGCGCTGGCCCAGATCAAGAACGAAACCGTGGAGTTCAAGCCATTCCGCGCCGACGCCGCCGCCACCGACGTCGAGGTGAAATCGCAGGTCAACATGACCCGCGGCGAGCCGATCACCCTGAACTACCGCCTGTCCAAGGGCGCGCAGGGCTGGAAGATCTACGACATCAACGTGCTCGGCGCCTGGCTGGTCCAGACCTACACCAGCACCTTCACGTCCGAGATCAACAAGGGCGGCATCGACGGCCTGATCAAGAAGCTGCATGACCGCAACCAGCAGCTGGCCAGCAAGCCGCTGCAGGCACCGGCCAAGTAAGCCCATGGCGGAAGCGAATCCCATGCTCTCGCTGGATGCCCTGACCTTCCAGAACGCGCAAGCGGCGCTGGACCAGGGCTGCGCGGCGCTGGCCGCCGGCGAAACCGTATTCGACCTCGGCGGCGTCACGTCCGCCGACTCGTCGGCGCTGGCGCTGATGCTGGCCTGGCAGCGCCGCGCGCAGGCGCAGGGGCGGGTGCTCAAGTTCATCAACGTGCCGGCCAACGTCGATGCGCTGGCGAGCCTGTACGGTGTCGAGGGATTGCTGGGCCGCGCCTGACCTTACCGCCACCTATATCGCCATCAAAAAACGCCACGCCGGAAGGTTGTGGCGTTTTCTTCTATAATGGTTCGTTTCCCCCGCACGGCCCTCCGATCCCCCGGGCCCACCCACGAATGACAGCAGCCATCCAGATTGACCGCGTCGAAAAAAGCTACAAGGGCTTCAAGGCCCTGAAGGGCGTTTCGCTCAGCATCGAACAAGGCGAGTTCTTCGGCCTGCTCGGCCCGAACGGCGCCGGCAAGACCACCCTGATTTCCACCATCGCCGGCCTGATCCGCCCGGACGTGGGCAGCGTGCGCATCCACGGCCACGACGTCGTCACCGACCAGCGGCAGGCGCGCATGAAGCTGGGCGTGGTGCCGCAGGAGCTGGTGTTCGATCCCTTTTTCACGGTGCGCGAGACGCTGCGCCTGCAATCGGGCTACTTCGGCCTGAAGAACAACGACAAGTGGATCGACGAGGTCATGGAAAACCTCGACCTGACCGCCAAGGCCGACGTCAACATGCGCGCCCTGTCCGGCGGCATGAAGCGCCGCGTGCTGGTGGCCCAGGCGCTGGTGCACAAGCCGCCCGTGATCGTGCTCGACGAGCCGACCGCCGGCGTCGACGTCGAACTGCGCCAGACCCTGTGGAAGTTCATCTCGCGCCTGAACCGCGAGGGTCATACCGTCGTGCTGACTACGCACTACTTAGAGGAGGCCCAGGCCATGTGCCAGCGCGTGGCCATGCTCAAGACCGGCAACGTGGTCGCACTGGACACCATGTCCCAGCTGCTGCGCCGCGTGTCCGGCTCCTCGCTGGTGGTGCACCTGAAGCACGGCACGCTGCCGGAAGGCTTGCGCCACCTGGTCGCGCACGACGAGCATGACGAGGGTAAAAACAACGGCGGCAACAAGTACACGCTGCGAGTGAACGCTTACAACGAAGTCGAAGGCATCCTGGCCAGGCTGCGCGAAGGCGGCGCCGAGATCGACGAGATGCAGCTGCAGCAAGCCGATCTCGAAGACATCTTCCTGCAAATCATGGATGGGGCACCTGTTCGATGAATTTCTTCTCCGTGGGTTTCCGTACCCTGTTCTACAAAGAGATCCTGCGTTTCTGGAAGGTCGCCACCCAGACCATCGCCGCGCCGGTCGTGACCTCGATGCTGTACCTCCTGATCTTCGGCCACGTGCTGGAAGGTAAAGTGCAGATGCTGGAAGGCGTGAACTACACGGCCTTCCTGATCCCCGGCCTGGTCATGATGAGCGTGCTGCAGAACGCCTTCGCCAACTCGTCCTCGTCGCTGATCCAGTCCAAGATCACCGGCAACCTGGTGTTCATCCTGCTGCCGCCGCTGTCGCACTGGGAAATCCTGTCGGCCTACGTGAGCGCGTCGGTGGTGCGCGGCCTGGCCGTCGGCGCGGGGGTGTTCATCATCACCGCCTGGTTCGCCCACCTGTCCTTCGTGGCGCCGCTGTGGATCGTCGTGTTCGCGCTGATGGGCGCGGCCATCCTCGGCACCATGGGCGTGATCGCCGGTATCTGGGCCGAAAAGTTCGACCAGCTGGCCGCGTTCCAGAATTTCCTGATCATGCCTGCAACATTTTTGGCTGGTGTGTTCTATTCCATCCAGAAACTGCCCCCGTTCTGGCTGGCAGTCTCGCATTTCAACCCGTTCTTTTATATGATTGACGGGTTCCGCTACGGCTTCTTCGGCAAGTCGGACGTCTCGCCCTGGACCAGCCTGGCCATCGTGGCCGTGTTCTTCGCGGTCCTGGCGGCCGTTGCGATCAACATGCTGCGCCGCGGGTACAAGCTGCGCCACTGAGCACCACGTATCAAGCACCACGACTTACCGGATTCCTGAAAAATTATGGCAACCACACCTGAACTGATCCACGGCTACCTCGAGAACGGCCTGGACTGCACCCACCTGGAAGTCGAGGGCGACGGCCAGCACTTCACCGCCGTCATCGTGTCGAACGCCTTCGCCGGCAAGAGCCGCATCCAGCGCCACCAGGTCGTGTACGCGGCGCTGGGCGACCGCATGCGCGAAGAGATCCACGCGCTGTCGATGAAGACGCTGACCCCCGACGAATACGCAACCCAAGGATAAGCATGGACAAGCTCCAGATCACCGGCGGCAAGCGCCTGAACGGCGACATCCCCATCTCGGGCGCCAAGAACGCGGCCCTGCCGATCCTGTGCGCGGGCCTGCTGACCGCCGGCGACCTCGAGCTGGCCAACGTGCCGCGCCTGCACGACGTGCGCACCATGCTCAAGCTGCTGGCCCAGACCGGCCTGCGGGTGACGCAAGACGACGAGAACGTCACCCTGAACGGCGCCGCCATCACCAGCCTGGAAGCGCCGTACGAACTGGTGAAAACCATGCGCGCCTCGATCCTGGTGCTGGGCCCGATGCTGGCGCGCTTCGGCGAAGCCAAGGTGTCATTGCCGGGCGGCTGCGCGATCGGTTCGCGTCCGGTCGACCAGCACATCAAGGGCCTGCGCGCGATGGGCGCCGAGATCACGATCGAAGGCGGCTACATCCATGCGAAATGCCCGAAGCTGCAGGGCGCGCGCATCCACACCGACATGATCACCGTCACCGGCACCGAAAACCTCCTGATGGCGGCGACCCTGGCCGAAGGCGAGACCGTGCTGGAAAACGCCGCGCGCGAGCCGGAAGTGACCGACCTGGCCAACATGCTGGTCGCGATGGGCGCGAAGATCGACGGCATCGGCACCGACCGCCTGGTGATCCAGGGCGTCGAATCGCTGCACGGCACCAAGCACGCGGTGATCTCGGACCGCATCGAAGCCGCGACCTTCCTGTGCGCGGTGGCGGCGACGGGGGGCGACATCCGCATCACCCGCACCCGCACCGACATCTTCGACGTCGCGCTGGATAAACTGCGCAGCATGGGCCTCCAGCTCACCGTGGAAGGCGATTCGATCCGCGCGCGCATGGACGCGCGTCCGCAGCCGGTGTCCTTCCGCACCACGGAATATCCGGGCTTCCCGACCGACATGCAGGCCCAGTTCATGGCGGTGAACACTATCGCCGGTGGCCCGAGCCGCGTGACCGAGACCATCTTCGAGAACCGCTTCATGCATGTGCAGGAAATGAACCGCCTGGGCGCGCACATCCTCACCGAGGGCAACACCGCCTTCATCAAGGGTGTCGACCGCCTGATCGGCGCGCCGGTGATGGCGACCGACCTGCGCGCATCGGCTTCCCTGGTAATCGCCGGGCTGGCGGCCGAGGGGACGACGCTCATCGACCGCATCTACCACCTGGATCGCGGGTATGATCGGATGGAAGACAAGTTGTCGGCCGTTGGGGCTGACATTGTGCGGATCAAGTAAAGATAGAACGAAATAACCGCGCTACAAACCAACGTCGTCCCTGCGCAGGCAGGGATCCAAGTCGCACGCATTTCGATAGCGCTGAAAACTTGGGCCCCTGCCTGTGCAGGGGCGACGGGTGCAGCGTCATCAATTAAAGCAGTCACATGACCACTACCCCCCAGGACAGCCCCCAGCTGATCCTCGCCCTGTCCAAAGGCCGCATCTTCGAAGACACGCTGCCCCTGCTCTCCGCGGCCGGCATCGAAGTCCTCGAAAACCCGGAAACCTCGCGCAAGCTGATCCTCGCGACCAACGACCCCGGTGTGCGCGTGCTGATCGTGCGCGCCAGCGACGTGCCGACCTATGTCCAGCATGGCGCCGCCGACTTCGGCGTGGCCGGCAAGGACGTGCTGCTCGAGCATGGCGGCGAGGGCCTGTACCAGCCGGTCGATTTGCGCATCGCCTGCTGCCGCATGTCGGTGGCGGTGAACGCCGGCTTCGACTACGAGAACGCGGTGCGCCAGGGCGCGCGCCTGCGGGTGGCGACCAAGTTCGTGAACACCGCGCGCCAGCACTTCGCCGCCAAGGGCGTCCACGTCGACCTCATCAAGCTGTATGGGTCGATGGAACTGGCGCCGCTGGTCGGCCTGTCGGACGCCATCGTCGACGTGGTCTCGACCGGCGGCACGCTGCGCGCCAACAACCTGGTCGAAGTCGAAAAGATCATGGACATCTCCTCGCGCCTGGTGGTCAACCAGGCCGCGCTCAAGCTCAAGCGCGAGCGCCTGCAACCGATCATCGAGGCGTTCGAACGCGCCTCCAAGCTTCAGGGTTAAGTCATGACCGTCACTGTCCAAGTGCAAGTCAATAAGCTCGATTCCACCGCCGCCGGCTTCCAGCAGCAGCTGCGCACGCTGCTCGCCTTTGAAGCCGGGACCGACGACGCCATCGAAACCGCCGTTGCGAAGATCCTCGCCGACGTCAAGGCGCGCGGCGATGCCGCAGTGCTCGAATACACCAACAAGTTCGACCGGATTCCCGGCGGCGCCGCCAGCATGGCCGCCTTCGATATCGGCCACGCGGAGCTGCAGGCCGCGCTGGCCGCGCTGCCGGAGGCCCAGCGCGCCGCGCTGCAGACGGCCGCCGAGCGCATCCGCGTGTTCCACGAGCGCCAGAAGGGGGAGCTGAACGGTTTCAGCTATACCGAGCCTGACGGCACCGTGCTGGGCCAGCGCGTGACGCCGCTGGACCGCGTCGGCATCTACGTCCCGGGCGGCAAGGCCGCGTACCCGTCGTCGGTGCTGATGAATGCGATTCCCGCACAGGTCGCGGGCGTGAAAGACATCGTGATGGTGGTGCCGACCCCGGACGGCGTGAAGAACCGGATGGTGCTGGCCGCCGCCGCGATCGCCGGCGTGACGCGCGTGATCACCATCGGCGGCGCGCAGGCCGTGGCCGCGCTGGCCTACGGCACCGAGACGATTCCCGCCGTCGATAAAATCGTCGGTCCGGGCAACGCCTACGTGGCCGCCGCCAAGCGCCGCGTGTTCGGCACGGTCGGCATCGACATGATCGCGGGTCCGTCCGAGATCCTGGTGCTGTGCGACGGCACCACCGACCCGGACTGGGTCGCCATGGACCTGTTCTCCCAGGCCGAGCACGACGAGCTGGCCCAGGCCATCCTGCTGTGCCCGGACGCGAACTACATCGCGCAAGTCGAAGCCAGCATCCACAAACTGCTGCCGACCATGCCGCGCAAGGACACCATCGCGACCTCGCTGAGCGACCGCGGCGCGCTGATCCTGGTGCGCGACATGGAGGAGGCCTGCGCGATCGCCAACGACATCGCCGCCGAACACCTGGAAATCTCGGCGGTCGAACCGCAGCGGTGGGCCGACCTGATCCGCCACGCCGGCGCCATGTTCCTGGGCCGCTTCTCGTCCGAATCGCTGGGCGACTATTGCTGCGGCCCGAACCACGTGCTGCCGACCTCGCGCACCGCGCGCTTCTCGTCGCCGCTGGGCGTGTACGACTTCCAGAAACGCTCGTCGGTGCTGTTCGTGTCCGAGGCCGGCGCCCAGACCCTGGGTAAGGTCGCGGCCGAACTCGCGTATGGAGAGGGACTGCAGGCGCACGCCCGCAGCGCCGAACTTCGCCTCAACGTGAAGTCATGAGCGACTGGGTCGACCGGGTCTTCTGCGAGGATGCGCTGGCCGGGCTGGCGCGCATCCCCGACGGGTCCATCGACCTGATCCTGACCGATCCGCCGTACAACCTCGGCAAGGATTACGGCAACGATTCGGACCAGCTGAGCGCCGAAGACTACCTGGTCTGGACCGAAGCGTGGATAGCCGCAGCCTTGCCCAAGCTGAAGGACAACGGCAGCCTGTACATCTTCTCCACCTGGCGCAACACGCCGGAGATCTTCGTCATGCTCAAGCGCCGCATGACGATGATGAACGAGATCATCTGGGACCGCCGCGTGCCCTCGATGGGCGGCAGCACCCGCAGCTTCAGCTCGGTGCACGACACCATCGGCTTTTTTGTAAAGCGCAAGGATTACTATTTCGACCTGGATGCCGTGCGCATCCCCTACGACGAAGCAACCAAGAAGGCGCGCTCGCGCTCGATCTTCGTGGGCGCCAAGTGGCTGGAAGTCGGCTACAACCCGAAGGACCTGTGGAGCGTGTCGCGCCTGCACCGCGAGCATGCGGAACGGGTCGGCCATCCGACCCAGAAGCCGCTCGAGATCATCGAGCGCATGGTCAAGGCATCCTGCCCGCCGGGCGGAATCGTGCTCGACCCCTTCATGGGCAGCGGCACCACGGCGGTGGCGGCCAAGCGGCTGGGACGGCATTTCGCGGGCTTCGAATTGAATCCGGATTACTGCGCGATCATCGAGCAGCGGTTGGCGGCGCCGGCGGTGCCGGTGAAGAAGCGGGTTGGGGTTGGCCGAAAAAAGGACAAAACCAATACCGTCGTTCCCGCGGAGGCGGGAACCCAAGTTGCACGAATAGACAAACAACCCTTGGATTCCCGCCTGCGCGGGAATGACGGTCTTACTGGTAACGAGTCAAACACAGACAACGAAATACACGCACTTACCACCCAAGGAGTTACACCATGACCGACATCGACACCCTCATCGCCAACACGATCCGCGAAGACGTCCGTGCCGGCCATGGCTACAAGGTCCCGGACGCCAGCGGCTACATCAAGCTCGACGCCATGGAAAACCCGTACGAGCTGCCCGAGCCGCTGCGTACGGAACTGGCCGCGCGCCTGGCCGACGCCGTCCTGAACCGCTACCCGGTGGCCTCCTATGCCACCCTGAAGCAGAAGATCCGCGATAACCTGGGCGTGCCCCAGGGATACGACGTCATCCTCGGCAACGGCTCGGACGAGATCATCTCGATCCTGTGCATGGCCTGCGCGCGCCAGGATAAAAGGGCCGTGGTACTGGCCCCAACGCCCGGCTTCGTGATGTTCCAGCGTTCGGCCCAGTTCGCGGGCATGGACTACGTCGGCGTGCCCCTGAAGGCGGACTTCTCGCTCGATATGCCGGCGATGCTGGCCGCGATCGCCGAGCACAAGCCCTCGCTGGTGTTCCTGGCCTACCCGAACAACCCGACCGGCAACCTGTTCGCTGCCGAGGACGTGGTCGCCATCGTCGAGGCGCTGGGCGAGACCGGCATCGCCGTGGTCGACGAAGCGTATCAACCGTTCGCGCGCACCAGCTTCATGGAGCGTTTGCCCTCGTTCCCGAACATGGTGGTGATGCGCACGCTGTCCAAGCTGGGCCTGGCCGGCATCCGCCTGGGCTACCTGGCCGCGGCGCCAGCCCTGCTGGACCAGTTCGACAAGGTGCGCCCGCCGTACAACATCAACGTGCTGACCCAGGTGGCGGCCGAGTTCGCGCTCGACCACCTCGACGTGCTGGACGCGCAAGCCGCCAGCCTGAACGCGGCGCGCACCGAACTGGCGGCCGCGATGGCGGCGCTGCCGGGCGTGACCGTGTACCCATCGAGCGCGAATTTCATTACCGTGCGCGTACCGGACGCCGAGCGCACCTGCGCTACACTGTTCGCGGAAAAGGTATTGATTAAAAATTTGAGTAAAATGCATGGTTTGCTGGCCAACTGCATCCGCGTGACGGTCAGCACCCCGGAAGAGAATTCCGTATTCCTGAATGCCCTGAAGGCTTCCCTGTAATGACCCGCACCGCAGACATCACGCGCAACACCAGCGAGACGCAGATCCGCGTCGCGCTCAACCTGGACGGCACCGGCCGCCAGAAGCTGAACACCGGCGTCCCCTTCCTCGACCACATGCTGGACCAGATCGCCCGCCACGGCCTGATCGACCTCGACGTCGAGGCCGTGGGCGACCTGCACATCGACGACCACCATACCGTCGAGGACACCGGCATCACGCTGGGCATGGCGGTGGCCAAGGCCATCGGCGACAAGAAGGGCATCCGCCGCTACGGCCATGCCTACGTGCCGCTGGACGAGGCGCTGTCGCGCGTGGTCATCGACTTTTCCGGCCGCCCGGGCCTGGAATGGCACGTGCCGTTCACCCGCGCCACCATCGGCCGCTTCGACGTCGATCTCACCATCGAGTTCTTCCGCGGCTTCGTGAACCACGCCGGCGTCACCCTGCACGTGGACAACCTGCGCGGCGTGAACGCCCACCACCAGTGCGAGACCGTGTTCAAGGCCTTCGGCCGCGCGCTGCGCATGGCATCCGAACTGGACGACCGCGCCGCGGGCATGATTCCTTCGACCAAAGGCAGCCTGTAAGGGCCCACCCACCATCATGACGAACAAGATTGTTGTGGTCGACGGCATGGGCAACCTGCGTTCCGTGGTGCAGGCGCTGCGCGTGGCCGCGCCCGAAGCCGAGGTGATCGTCTCGCATGCCGCGGCCGCCATCGACGCCGCCGACCGCGTGGTGCTGCCGGGGCAGGGCGCGATGCGCGACTGCATGCGCAGCCTGCGCGAATCCGGCGCCGAGGAGGCCGTGCTGCGCGCCATGAAGACGCGCCCGGTGATGGGCGTGTGCGTGGGCGAGCAGATGCTGTTCGACGCGAGCGAGGAAAACGAGGGCACGCCCGGCCTGGGCCTGCTGCCCGGCAAGGTCGTGCGCTTCCGGCTCGACGGCAAGCTGCAGTCTGATGGCTCGCGCTTCAAGGTGCCGCAGATGGGCTGGAACCGCGTGCGCCAGACCCGCGCGCACCCGCTGTGGGAAGGCGTCGAGGACGGCGCGTATTTCTACTTCGTGCACAGCTATTACGCGGCGCCGGACAACCCGCAGGACACCATCGGCGAAGCCGACTACGGCGGCGCCTATTGCTGCGCCGTCGCGCGCGAGAATATCGTCGCCACCCAGTTCCACCCCGAGAAGAGCGCCGCCGCCGGGCTGCGCCTGTACCGCAATTTCATCCACTGGAATCCCTGAACGACCATGCTGCTGATCCCCGCCATCGACCTCAAAGACGGTCACTGCGTTCGCCTGAAACAGGGCGATATGGACCTCGCCACCGTGTTCTCCGAAGATCCCGCCGAGATGGCGCTGCACTGGCTCAAGAAGGGTGCGCGCCGTCTGCACCTGGTCGACTTGAACGGTGCATTCGCCGGCAAGCCGAAGAACGAGGACGCGATCAAATCCATCCTGCAAGTCGTGCAGGAATACGCCGAAGACAATGACCTGGACGAGATCCCGGTCCAGCTGGGTGGCGGCATCCGCGACCTGGACACCATCGAGCGCTACCTGGACGACGGCATCACCTACATCATCGTCGGCACCGCCGCCGTCAAGAACCCGGGCTTCCTGCACGACGCCTGCGGCGCCTTCCCGGGGGCTATCATCGTCGGCCTGGACGCCAAGGACGGCAAGGTCGCGACCGACGGCTGGAGCAAGATGTCGGGCCACGAAGTCATCGACCTGGCCAAGAAATTCGAAGGCTATGGCGTCGAATCGATCGTCTACACCGACATCGGCCGCGACGGCATGATGGGCGGCGTGAACATCGAAGCCACCGTGCGCCTGGCCCAGGCCGTCAAGATCCCGATCATCGCCTCGGGCGGCCTGCACAACCTGGCCGACGTCGAAGCGCTGTGCGCGGTGCAGGACGAGGGCATCGAAGGCGTGATCTGCGGCCGCTCGATCTACGAGGGCACGCTGGACCTGGCCAGCGCGCAGGAACGCGCGGATGCGCTGACGGAAGGGGCGCAGGCTTAACTGGCCGCGCCATGAACCAACGTCGCCCCTGCGCAGGCAGGGGCCCAAGTCGCACGCGTCATCGGGATGCTCGCAAAACTTGGGTCCCTGCCTGCGCAGGGACGACGGGTTGAAGCAAACACATAAATTATGCTCGCAAAACGCATCATCCCCTGCCTCGACGTCACCGGCGGCCGTGTCGTCAAGGGCGTCAACTTCACCGAGCTGCGCGATGCCGGTGACCCCGTCGAGATCGCCCGCCGCTACGACGGCCAGGGCGCCGACGAGCTCACCTTCCTCGACATCACGGCGTCCTCCGATGGCCGCGACCTGATCCTGCCGATCATCGAAGCCGTCGCGTCCACCGTCTTCATCCCGCTGACCGTGGGCGGGGGCGTGCGCAAGGTCGAAGACGTGCGCCGCCTGCTGAACGCGGGCGCCGACAAGGTGTCCATGAATACCTCGGCCGTGACCAATCCGCAGCTGGTGTTCGACGCCTCGCAGAAGCACGGCTCGCAATGCATCGTGGTCGCGATCGATGCCAAGCAGGTCGCGCCCGGCAAGTGGGAAGTGTTCACCCATGGTGGGCGCAACCCGACCGGGCTGGACGCGGTCGAGTGGGCGCGCAAGATGGAAAGCCTGGGCGCCGGCGAGTTGCTGCTGACGAGCATGGACCGCGACGGCACCAGGTCCGGCTTCGACCTCGGCCTGACGCGCGCCGTCTCGGACGCGGTCGGCATTTCCGTCATCGCCTCCGGCGGCGTCGGCGGCCTGCAGGACCTGGCCGACGGCGTCCTCGAAGGCCATGCCGACGCGGTGCTGGCCGCCAGCATCTTCCACTACGGGCAGCACACGGTCGGTGAAGCCAAGCGCTTCATGCAGGACCGCGGCATCCCGATGCGCCTCGATTGAGACCAACGACAATGGCAACCCCGACGACGACCCCCTCGATCCCGGCCCAGCCCTGGCTGAAGAAAATCAAATGGGACGAGCACGGCCTGGTGCCGGTGATCGCCCAGGAAGCGGGCACGGGCGACATCCTGATGTTCGCCTGGATGAACCGCGAAGCCCTGGCCAAGACCGTGGAGCTGGGCGAAGCGGTGTACTGGAGCCGCTCGCGCAAGAAACTGTGGCACAAGGGCGAAGAGTCCGGCCACACCCAGAAGGTGCTGGAGATCCGCCTCGACTGCGACGAGGACGTGGTCCTGCTCAAGGTCGAGCAGGCCGGCGGCATCGCCTGCCACACCGGCCGCCACTCCTGCTTCTTCCAGAAGTTCGACAAGGGCGACTGGCACAGCGTCGAGCCGGTGCTGCAGGACCCCGACACCATCTATACCCACCCAAAGAAAAAATGAGCTTCAACCTCGACCAGTTGGCGGCGGTGATCGAATCGCGCAAGCCGGAACACGGCGGCGATCCGGCCACCTCCTATGTCGCAAAGCTGTTTGCCAAGGGCGACGATGCGATCCTCAAGAAGATCGGCGAAGAAGCGGTCGAGACCGTGATGGCGGCCAAGGACGTGCGCGCCGGCGCCGATCCTTCCAAGCTGCTGTACGAAACCGCCGACCTGTGGTTCCATTCGATGGTGCTGCTGTCCCGCTTCGGCCTTACGCCGCAGCAGGTGATCGATGAACTGGCGCGTCGCGAAGGCGTGTCGGGCATCGCCGAGAAAGCGTCGCGCCCCAAGGAGTGACGGTGCGCCACGTCACGGCGCCGTCATGCAAGCTGGCTAGAATTGCGCGCCCGCCCTTGTTTGGGGCGGTGCCGCCACAAGATAATCTTCTGGAGTGAACATGGATAACTGCATTTTCTGCAAGATCGTCGCCAAGCAGATTCCCGCCGGCGTGGTCTACGAAGACGACGACTTGCTCGCCTTCAAGGACATCAACCCGGCCGCACCGGTGCATTTGCTGGTGATCCCGAAGCAGCACGTGGCCACGCTCTCCGATTGCACCGACGAGCATGCCGCGCTGCTGGGCAAGATGCTGGCACTGGCGCCGAAACTGGCGGCCGAGCACGGCATCGGCGTCAAGCAGGGCCCGGACGGCCAGCACAGCGGCGGCTTCAAGACCCTGATCAATGCCGGTCCGGACGGCGGCCAGGAAGTCTACCACCTGCACCTGCACGTCTACGGCGGCCCGCGTCCGTGGCGCGGCCTGGGCACTTGAACGATTGAACAGGGCCTGAAATAAAGGCGGAGCTTCCGGAAGGAAAGACAGCATTCCGCTTCGGCATGGCTTATACTGCGCGTGAGCTTTACACGCATTGCGAATATCGGGCGTCAGCCCGGCAAGGAGAAAACATGGGTTCGATGAGTATCTGGCACTGGGTGCTGGTGCTGGTGGTTGTGGTCCTGGTGTTCGGCACCGGCAAGCTGAGGAATGCAGGCTCGGACCTGGGCAAGGCCGTCAAGGGCTTCAAGGACGGCGTCAAGGGCGACGAGGAAAAACATGCCGCCGGCCAGCCGACGCAGCAGGTTGCCGACAAGTCCACCATCGACGTCGAAACGCGCGAAAAGACCCGTCACTGATCCTCGCGCATACATGATCGATCTCGGGCTTTCCAAACTCGCCATCATCGGCGCGGTGGCGCTGGTCGTCATCGGCCCCGAAAAACTGCCGAAGGTGGCGCGCATGGCCGGCACCCTGTACGGCCGCGCCCAGCGCTACCTGCACGAGGTGAAATCGGAAGTCTCGCGCGAGATCGAGATGGAAGAGTTGCGCAACCTGCACAAGGACGTGCAGGAGACCGCGAACAGCTTCAAGTCCGAAGTCGAGACCTTCAAGTCCGGCGTCGAGACCTCGGTCTCGTCCCACCTCACCGAGGTCGAGTCCGCATGGAACGGCAACACCGATACGGGCGCGTCCGCGCCGGCGGTGACGGCCGTGCCCGAAGATATCGAACGCAAGGCGCGTGACTTCCGCCGCAAGAAACTGGTGCGCACCTCGAGCGTGCCGGCCTGGTTCAAGAACCGCCAGGGTACGCGCCAGCATGTGCTGTCCGGTGCCGCACGCGTGCGCAAGTTCCGCCCCGGCGCCAAATCCAATACATCCTTTTTCTGATGACCCAAGAAGCTGCGGGCGAAGAAACCTTCATTTCCCACCTGGTCGAGCTGCGTGACCGCCTGGTCCGGGCCGCGATCGGCGTGGCCATCGTCTGCGGCGTCCTGATGCTGTGGCCGGGACCGGCGCGCATCTACGATTTGCTGGCCGCCCCGATGCTGGCCTCGCTGCCCCCGGGCGCCAAGATGATCGCCACCGGCGTCGCCGCGCCTTTCCTGGTGCCGATGAAGGTGACCCTGGTGCTGGCCCTGATCCTGGCGCTGCCCTGGGTGTTCTATCAAGCCTGGGCCTTCATCGCGCCCGGCCTGTACGCCCACGAAAAGCGGCTGGTGCTGCCGCTGGTGATCTCGTCCTCCTTCCTGTTCATCGCCGGGGTGGCGTTCTGCTACTTCCTGGTGTTCGGCCGCGTGTTCCACTTCATCGCCGACTTCGCGCCGTCCTCGATCGCGGTCATGCCGGACATCGAGAACTACCTCGATTTCGTGATGTCGATGTGCCTGGCCTTCGGCGCCACCTTCGAGGTGCCGGTGGTCGTCGTGATCCTGGTGCGCATGGGCATCGTCAGCGTGGAAAAGCTGAGGTCGATCCGCCCCTACACCATCGTCGGCGCCTTCGTCATCGCCGCCATCGTCACCCCGCCGGACGTGGTCAGCCAGCTGGCCCTGGCCATTCCGATGTGCCTGCTGTTCGAGCTCGGCCTGCTGCTGGCGCCGGTGTTCGTGCGCATCTCGCGCGCGCCGGAAGAACCGGCTTAATTCCTGTCGGAAATTTTTACAATCGACTTGCCTGACTTATGTTGGGTTAAGGCAAGTCCTTGATTCCGTAAAATATTTTCCTTTAGGCATCATTCTTGCTTCATCTCCGATACTGAGTCGTATGCCGGAGAAACCATGAAGCTGATCAAACCTACCCTTGCCGCCATCCTGCTGAGCGCGAGCACCCTGGTGGCCGCCGCGCCCACCTATGTCGGCTCATGGGAACTGTACAGCGGTCCGTCCTGGCTCACGATGCCCCGGCTGTACACCGGCCAGCAGGCTGCCGCCGCGCTGTTCGGCGGCGATCCCGGCGATTACGTGATCTCCACCGTGGGCAGCGATGCCGCGCTGATCGACTTCCAGGCCTGGTACGACCAGTATGGCCGCAGTGTCGACGCGTTTGCCCAGGATTACATGTATGACATCGGCACTCCCGGCGAGTACGAGACCGATGGCGATGCCTCGGCAATGGTGGCCGACCATTACTACATGGGCGAGGGCGACTACCCCTACGTGAACTATGCCTTCCGCGTGAACGGCGCCAGCACCGAGGTGCCGGAGCCGATGTCGGTCGCCCTGCTGGGCGCCGGCCTGCTGGGCATGGCGCTGATGCGGCGCCGGCGCGCACCGCGCCGCTGAGCTCAAAAGCCGTAGCTGGCGCCCAGGCTCCACTGCTGCCGCTTGGGCGCGACATTGTCGTTCTTGCCGTAGTGCTCGTACTCGGCATTCAGCGAGACCTTCTCGGTCAGCTTGTATTTCAACCCCAGACCGGCGTACAGGCCATTGTCGCTGCCCTTGTAGCCCGCACTCACGCCCGCGGTGCTGTTGAGGTGGCGTTCAGTGTAGCCCACGCCGAGCTTGCCGTAGGCCGAGAAGCGCTCGTTGATGGGCAAGGTGTACTTGCCGGCGACATAGCTGTTGCTGCCGCGCGTATGGCCGCTGACGGCCTGGCCGTTGCCGCTGTTGCTGAAGTCCGCGTTGCCGAAACGGGTGTAACCGGCTTCGAGTCCCCAGTTCTGGTCGAAATCGTAACCGCCGAAGAGCTTGAATCCAGCCTTGTAGGCATCGACCAGCGGGTTGTCGGCGGCGGCCACGCCGATACCGACGTAGGCTTGCGGCGCGCCGTCGGCGCTGGTCTGGGCCTGGGCGGCACCGGCGGCTGCCAGCGTGGCGGCGAGGGCGATGATCATTTTTTTCATGGAAGTCTCCTGGCTTTGGACAATCGCCGCGATTCCCCGTGAATCGCGAACACAGCCAAGGTAGCACTGGGTTTCCTCACTGAAAGTGCTAAAAGCGTAAGATTTGTAAGTAATTGCAAGTTAATGACTGAAAAGTCATATATGTATGTCTTTGATTTTAAAGAGATACATATCAGCTAGACGAGATAGCTGTCCCATTGGCGCCCAAAACGAACAGGCCTCGCTGTTGCCAGCAAGGCCTGTTCGTTTTGATATGCATGACAGCGTTTGTTAATGCATCCGCTGCCCGCTCAGGCGCACCAGGCGCTCATGGCTCAGAAGCCGTAGGCGAGGCCCAGGCCCAGGCTGTCGGCCTTGGCGCCGACGTCTTTCTGCTTGCCGTTGCGCTCGTATTCGAAGTTCAGTGCCAGGTTCGGGTCCAGCTGGTATTTCAGGCCCAGCGCGCCGTAGGCGCTGGTGTCGGCCTGGCGGTAGTTGAAGCCGACATCGCTGGCCTTGCGCACGCTGCGGCCCACGCCCAGCTTGGCGTAGCTCGAAAACTGGTCGTTGATCGGCATGGTGTACTTGGCGGCCAGGTAACTGTTGTAGCCGTTGGTGTCGGTGGTGCCGCGGCTGGCGGTGTCGAAGCGGGTGTAACCGGCTTCGGCCGCCCAGTTCTGGTTGAAGTTATAGCCGCCGAACAGCTTTTCGCCGAAGCGCCAGCCGTCCACGGTATCGTTCTTGGCGGTCACGCCTTCGATGCCGACGTAGGCCTTGCCTTTGAGCGAGTCGAATCCCTGGGCTTGGGCAACGCCCATGGTGGCAACGGTGGCGAGCAGGGTGGCGAGCAGTACTTTTTTCATTTGGAATCTCTCTTTCTTGCGTATTCTGGCTTTGGGTCACGATTCCCCGTGAATCGCGATGAGTGTCAAGTTAGCATCACGCTTCCTTGTCGAACGTGCCGAACCCGTAAGATTTGTAACAAAATGAAAAGTATTTGACCCTTGAGTCAGATAGGCATATTGACGTTGCTTGCCTGATCGGCGTGAGATAGGCGAGATAACCTGCATGTTGGACGCTGAAAAGAATTAAGCCTCGTTTATTAGACGAGGCTTAATTTTCAAAAGTGTGACTTTTATGCAGCAATCATATCGTGCGCCTATTGCATCAGCTGTCCGATCACGCGCACTGGGGCATTGCCGTAGCCGAGGAACTGGTCGTGGAAGGCTTTCAGGTCGAACTTGTCGCCCAGTTGCTGCTTGCGGCGCTCGCGCAATTCCATGATGTCGCTGTAGCCGCTGAAATAGCTGGTCAGCTGCACCGAGGACAGCTGGGCACGGCGCCATTTTTCGGCGGCTTCCTGCGGCGTCTGGAAGGCTTGGCGCACCAGCAGGTCGAGCGCCTGCTCGCGCGTCATGCCCAGCACGTGCACGCTGTAGTCGAGGATGGTGTTGGAAACGCTGCGCAGATTCCACTTGCACCACATCAGCCACAGTTCCGGCGCGTTGTCGCCATAGCCCGACTCCAGCATCATGCGTTCGCCGTACACGGCCCAGCCTTCGACCATGGCGCCATTGCCGAACAGCGCCTTCACCAGCGAAGGCGAGCGGTTGGCGTTCATCAGCTGGGTGTAGTGGCCGGGAATCGCCTCGTGGATGTTCAGGATCTGCAGCATCCAGTTGTTGTACTCGCGCAGGCTGCTTTCGGCCTGCTCGGGCGTGAGGCCATCCAGCGGCGTCACGTTGTAATAGGTCTTGTCCTTTGGGCGGTAGGGGCCCGGCGCGTCGATGCTGGCGCCGGCCACGCCGCGCTGGTACAGCGGCGTCTCGCGCACCACCAGCGGCTTGCTGGGGTCGATGGTCACCAGGTTGTTCCTGACCACGTACTCCTGCAATTGCGGGATCTGGCGCCGGATCTCGGCCACGTAATCCTTGGGCGCGACGTGCTGCAGCGAGAGCTTGTCGATCACCATGCCGATCTTTTTATAGCGGTCCTGCGGCTTGGCCGCGGACCCCACCGTTTTCTCCCACAACTGATCCGCTAGGGCATCCATGCGCGTGAGCAGTTCCTCGCGCGCGGCCAGGGCCTTGCGGTAGGTCTGTTCGCCGCTGTTGGCCGACTGGATCTCGAACGTAAATTTTTGTTCGTACAGCGCCTTGCCGATGCGGAAGGAGCGGGCGCGCGCCATCTGCGCCTGCGACTTGTCGAGGTCGGTGAGGTAGTCGACCCAGGCCAGCACCGCGCTGCCGGCATTCGCGATGCGCTGGGCGAAGATGGTCTTTTCCTGGGCATTCAGCTGGGCCGAATCCTGGGCCGCCTTGCCGAGGTCGGCCAGCACCACCAGCGTGCCCGGCGCCTGCGCGATCGCCAGTTGCGTGTGTTCGTGGGTCGGGTTCTTGATCGAGGCCTGGGCCGCCTGGTAGTAGGCCGGCACGTCGCCCAGGCGCTTGAGGATGGTGCGCAGGCGCTGCGGACGGGCGGCGTATTCCGTGTTCAGGATCAGGTCGAGCGATTGCGCGACGTTGTACTGGGCCGGGTTCCACTCGAATTCGCGGAAGGTGGTCAAACGCCAGCGGTCGGCCTGCAGCTTGTTGATCAACAGGGCCAGGTCGCTGCGCTGGTTGGGCGAGAGTTTATCGGCGTTCAGCTTGCCGAACTTGTCCAGCCACTCGTCGATGAAGGCCAGCTGCTTGCTGCGGCTGGCGGCGTCGGGAATGGTCAGCTTGGCGGCGGTGTCGAACTTGCCGACGCCGATGCCGGCTTCCGGGTCGATGCGCCACAGCGCGGTCACGAATTGCATGGACAGGGTGTCCATGTAGCGGTCGTTGCGGTTTTGCGAAGGCGCCGCGGCGACGGGTGCCGCTTCAGCCGCCGCAGCGGCGGCCACCGTGGACACCGCCGCAGCCTTGGCGGCCTTGCCTTTGGCCGGTGCCTTGGCCTTGGCCGAGGGCTTGGCCTTGGCGCTGCTGGTGTGCTTGGCCTTGGCCGGACGTGCGGCCGCCGGGGCCAGCGCGACGCAGGTCAGCAGGGCGGCCAGCGCGAGTTTGGATTTCATCATTGATCTGTCTGCCTGATAAGAATGGAGGGCCAGATGTGCGCGCGCACCGAACGGAGCGCGGCGGGGCGACAGGTTAGCACCCTTTTTTGCCCTTGAGGAACCTTGAAACAATAAGTCACGTGCCTGTTATTCGATTTGCCAGTCCGCAATCGATGCCGGTTTCGCGCCGCCCAGGCCCGCCTGCAGCATGGCCAGCATGTCGTTCGAGGACAGACGCGCCGCCATGTCGCTGCCTTCGAGCAGGCTGTCGGCCAAATCTCGCTTGTGGCGGTGCAGGTCGACGATGCCTTCCTCGATCGTGTGGCGCGCCACCAGGCGGTAGATCGTGACCGGCCGCTGCTGGCCCATGCGGTGGGCGCGGTCCGAGGCCTGGTCTTCGACCGCCGGGTTCCACCACGGGTCCATGTGGATCACATAATCGGCCGCGGTCAGGTTGATGCCGACCCCGCCCGCCTTCAGCGAAATCAGGAACAAATCGCCGTCGCCGGCCTGGAAGGCATCGACGCGGCGCTTGCGTTCCTGCATCGGCGTCGAGCCGTCCAGGTACTGGTAGCGGATACCCTTTTCATCCAGATGAGCACGAATCAGGCTCAAATGATCGACGAACTGGCTGAACACCAGCGCCTTGTGGCGGTTTTCCAGCAACTCGTCGGCCAGGCGCGCGAAGGTTTCCAGCTTGCTGCTGCGGATGCCGCTGTCGGGCGCCACCAGCACCGGATTGCAGCAGGCGCGGCGCAGCTTCATCATCTCGGCCAGGATCTGGATCTGCTTCTGGGATTGTGGCGCCTCCAGCGTGGCCAGGCGATCCAGCGCTTCGCGGCGCAGCGATTCGTACAGGGCCAGCTCTTCGCTGCTCAGCTCCACCGGCAACACGATCTCGGTGCGCGGCGGCAGCTCGGACAGCACCTGGGCCTTGGTCCTGCGCAGGATGAAAGGCTGGGTCAGGCGGCGCAGGCGCGTGCGCGCCGCCAGTTCGGCGCGTTTATCTTGCGCTTTTTCGATCGGTCCGGCGAAGCGCAGGTTGAACTGGTCGCTGGTGCCGAGCAGGCCCGGGTTGATGAAGCGGAACAGGTTCCACAGTTCGCCCAGGTGGTTTTCCAGCGGCGTGCCGGTGGCCACCATCCTGAAATCGCCGCGCAGCGCCATCACCGCCTGCGAGCGCCGCGTGTGCGCGTTCTTGATCGCCTGCGCCTCATCCAGCACGATGGTGTGCCAGCGCTGCTTCGCGAAGTGTTCCGCCTCCAGCTGCAGCAGGCCGTAGCTGGCCACGATCACGTCGAAGGGGCCGGCTTCCTTCAGCATGGCTTGCCGGTCGCCGGCACCGAACAGTTTAATGTTCAAGGTCGGCGCGAAGCGCTCGGCTTCCGCCATCCAGTTGGTCGCCACCGAGGTCGGCGCCACCACCAGCGTCGGCCCGCCCGGCGCGCGCGACAGGATCAGGGCCAGCGCCTGCAGGGTCTTGCCGAGGCCCATGTCGTCGGCCAGGCAGGCGCCCACGCCCCAGTGCGCGAGGCGCGACAGCCACTCGAAGCCGTCGAGCTGGTAGTCGCGCAGCTCGGCCTGCAGCGTGGACGGCAGCTGCGGCTTGTATTCGGCGTTCTCCTGCATGTGCTGCAGATGCTTGCGCCAGGCGGCGTCGGCATCGACTTCGCCGGCATCCTGGGCCATCTCTTCCAGCGCGAAGCTGGCCAGCGGGTGCACGCGCAGCGCTTCCTCGTCCGCATCGGTGTAGGCCGACAGATCCATCAAGCGCCGGTGCAATTCGTGGGTCAGCGCCATGAACTGGTTGTCGCCGAGGGCGACAAAGCGGTCCTCGCGCAGGCGCGTGAGCAAATCGCGCAAATCCATCACGCGGTGCTCGTCGACCTGCACGTCGCCATTCGCCGCGAACCAGTCCTTGTCGCGCCGGATGTTCAGGCGCACCGATTTCGACGTGACCTTCCTGGTCACGCGGAAGGATTCGCCCTCGGGCCAGCCGACCACGATGCGGCCCTGCTCCAGCTCCTGCAGCTCGGCCAGCAGTTCCAGGCACGCGATCGGGGAGCCCAGCAGCCATTCGCCGTGCTCGTCCTCGGCCGCTTCCAGGGCGCGGCAATCGGCCAGCAGCTGGCGCTCGGCCTCGCGTTCGGCGTTCAGCTTGCGCTTCGCTTCCATGCGCACGCCACCCACATCCGCGATCACGCTCTCGGCCCCGTCGCCGGGACGCAGGTAAGGGCCGGCGTCCGGCAGCGGCCGCACCAGGATGCGGATGCGCAGGCCCTGCTGGTAGGGCAGCAGGTGCAGGTGCAGGCGCGCGTCGGCGTCCACCGTCTCGAGGTCGCCGGGACTGCCGCCGATGTCCGACTGCACGGTGACGATGGTCGAGATGGCGCTGATCGCCTGCAGCACGCGGCGTTCTGCTTCCAGGGGCACCGTCAAGCCGTCGCCGACGATGGCGCCGATGCGGCGGTGCTCGTCCTTGATGCGCACGATGCGCAGGCGCGTGGGCGATTCGCGCGTGACCACGACCTCGCCCTGCTGCTCAAGCAGTTTCGGCACCAGCGTGATGGCGACCTTGCCGCCGCCGGCGCGCACCATCAGCTGCGGTTCGCCCGGCAGCAGTTCGACGCGGGTGCCGGAATCCATCCAGAACAGCAGCGGATGGCCGGCCAGGGCGCCGATGGCGCGGTCGAGGTCGAATTCATAACGCATGCCGTTGCCGCTGTAATAGCGGTGGGCGGCGATGGCGCCGGCCACCTGCACGTCCTGGGCGGTCAGGAAATCCAGCTCGGCCGCTTCCTCGGCCAGGCGCTTCAGGCCGATGGCGCGCCCGCGGCTCCAGCCGCCCTGCGCATCGCGCTTCTGCTCGCGCGGTTCGATGGCGCGGATGCCCAGGTGCTCGTCCCAGGTGAGCATCCAGGCCAGGCGCGATTCCTTGACCACTTCCACGTTCACGGCCGGCTGCAAATTGATCAGCGCGTTCAGCTGGCGCTCCCACGGTTCCTCGCGCTCGAACCACAGGGCCAGGTCGGTAAAGCGGTGCTGCTGGCGCAGCGCGATCGCGCGCTTTTCGTGCGTTAGCATGCCCAGCGTGCCCAGCACCGACCCGATCTGGGCGGCGATGAAGTCGAAGCCGGCCTGTTCGGCCACGTCGAGTGCCTGCTCGAGCAGGGCGCGCTTGTCCTGCAACTGCGGCATGCCCAGCCAGTGGTGCAGCAGGGCGCGGAACATGATCGGCTGCAGCGTGGTTTCCCAGTTGCGCGAGGGGAGCACTTCGGCGTCGACGGTGCCGCCGCGGATCTGGCGCAGCATCGACAGCTGCTGGTAGACGGCGGTATCGTGGCTCTGCACGGCGCGGGTGGCGGCGTCCAGGTAGCCGTCCAGCGCTTTTATATGTTTCGGGTCGCTGCTGCGCAGCAGGGCGGTCACGTACAGGTGGCCGCCCATGCCTTCGAACACGGCCTTCCGCTTGCCGGTCTCGCGGCGCAGGGTTTTGAGGGCCTTGTCGAAGCCGGCCAGGGCTTCATCCAGGTCGCCGCGCAGCAGCAGCAGGACGCTGTGGTAGTACTGGGTGGCGGAGTCGTCGAGCTCGTGCAGCAGGCCGGCCGCGGCGTCCAGGCGTCCGCACAGGATCAAATGGTCGGCCAATGCCAGGCGCAGGGACATCGAGGCGCCGCCCTGCGCCACCTGCTCCTCGGCATAGGCGCGCACCGCGGGGGCCAGCAGCGGTTCGCGCTGGACGTGGTAGACCAGCACCGCCAGCACGTCGTCGCGCACCGTGCCGTCGATGCGGTCCATCATGTCGGGCTCGAAGGGGCGGGCGCAGATGTCGACCAGCGGATGCAGATAGGCCGCTTCGTGGCAGCGCAGGCAGGCCGCCAGCAGCGGCGCGATCGCTTTCGGGCCATTGCTTCCCACCAGTGCCATGCGCAACAGGGCCACGCCCTGGCGGTAGCTGCGCAGCATGGGCGTGCCCTGCCAGTCGACGCGCAGCGGCGTCACCTGTTCGTAGGCTTCGCGCAGCAGGTAGAACTGGCGCTGGCGCAGCGCCCATTCCATCGCCGGCCAGGCCACGTCCTGGTCGATGACGTAGCCGCGCGAGGGCAGCTCGCCGACCAGGCCGTCCGCGCGCAGGCGCTCGAGCGGCTCGGCCAGCTCGTCTTCCGAGGCGCTGTCGTTCAGCGGCGCCAGGTGCTCGTGGATGCGGCGCCGGCCCATCGGCTCGCCGGCCATGGCCAGCAGCGCCAGGATCATCTTGTCGCGCCGGCTGCAGGCTTCGAAACGCGCTTGCGTGACTTCTTGCGTCATGCGGCCAGGTTCTCGATCTCGATCGCCGGCAGGGTGGCGGGCACCGGGATACCGAATACGCGCAGGTAGAAATACAGCTCCGCTTCCAGCGTGCGCACGATGCTCTCCGCCTTGCGGAAGCCGTGGCCCTCACCCTCCAGCGTCAGGTAGGCCACCGGGACCTTGCGGGCACGCAGGGCGTCGACCATCACCTCGGATTGCGGCGGCGGCACCACCTTGTCGTCCAGGCCCTGGAAGAAGATCATCGGGCGCGCCAGTTTATCCGTGTGGTTGATCGGCGAGCGTTCGGCGTAGACGGCGTCGGCACGCTCCTTCGGCGCGATCAGGTATTCGTTGTAGTGCGATTCGAACTTGTGCGAATCCGCGTCCAGCCCTTTCAGGTCCGACACGCCGTAATAGCTGGCGCCGGCCTTGAACACGTCGAACAAGGCCAGGGCGCACAGCGTGGTGAGGCCGCCCGCGCTGCCGCCGCGGATCACCAGACGCTCGCGGTCGACCAGGCCTTGATCGGCCAGGTACCGCGCGCCGGCCACGCAATCCTCGACGTCGACCACGCCCCACTGCTCGCGCAGCAGGTCGCGGTAGGCGCGCCCGAAGCCGGTGCTGCCGCCATAATTCACGTCCAGCACGGCGATACCGCGGCTGGTCCAGAACTGGGTCGCCAGTTTCAAAGTGCTGGTGGCCATGCCGGTCGGGCCGCCGTGGCCGATCACCATCAGCGGCGGCAGCTCGCCGGGCAGGGGTGCATGGTCCTTGTTCTGCGGCGGGTAATAAAAGGCGTACGCCGTCCTGCCGTTCATGCTCGGGTATTCGATACTCTGCGGGACGGACAAATAGCCGACGTCGGGCAGGTGTTCGATCGAACGCGCCAGCACCTCGCGCGTATTCGTCGCCAGGTCGATCCGCGCGATTTCCGCGGCAATGGTCGGCGCCCCGCCCAGCAGGGCAACCGTGTCGCCCTGCACGCGCAACTCCCGGATTTCCTGGTAGGGGTTGTCGATCGGCGCGAGCGTGCCGCCCGCCAGGCGCGCCAGGCGGCTGACGCCCTGCTCGATATAGGTGCAGACGATGTCGCCATTGGCCGCGAAACCGTACATCGCATTGCCGAACACCCAGTGCGGGCCGCCGAATTCCGCTTCGCGCGGGCATAGCGCATGCACCATGCCATGGTCGAAACGGTACAGGTTCCACCAGCCGCTGCGGTCCGACACGAAGTGCAGCAGGCCCTCGGGCGACCACTCCGGCTGGCAGATCGATTCGTCCGCGCCGCCGGCGACCAGGCGGCCGTCAACCAGCGTGCCGTCGGCGGCGATGTCGGCCAGCCAGAGTTCCGTGCCCTGCCAGGGCATGCGCGGGTGGTCCCAGCTCAGCCAGGCCAGCTGTTTGCCGTCCGGGGACAGGCGCGGCGAGGAATAGAAATCGTTGCCCTCGACCAGCACGGTTTCGCTGCCGTCGAACCCCAGCGCGCAGATCGTGTTGACCGGGTAGGCGGCGCCGCTCGAATGGTCTTCGCGCACGGTGACCAGGCGGCCGCGCGCGGCGTCCACGACGAAGTCGGCGTAGCGCAGCGTGCCGCCGACGCCGACCGCGATCGGCTCCCCCTTATCGATACGATATAAACGGTTGTCGGCAAAGTTCGAGAACCACACCGTGCCGCCGGCCGCCAGCAGCGCGCCGCCGCCGTATTCGTGCACGCGGGTGCGCACGTTGAACGGCGCCGGCGTCAGTTCCTCGATGACGCCGTCCTGCCAACGCAGCAGGGTGTTGCGGCCACCCTCGCTGGCGCGGCCGGCCAGCCAATAGACGTCGTCGCCGGCAAGTAGCACGCCGGACAGCGGGGTGGCGCCGGCCGCGACCACGGCGGCGCTGATCGGGGAAGTCCAGGCGCCGCAGGGCGCTTGTGTGGGCAGTAGGGCTGACATGGGATCGGTTCCAGCGGATAGGCAGGCGACCATTATAAGAGCGTCTAACAAAACCTCCATGGCGGCGTTGCATCGGCTCGCCGTACTAGCGTACTGTCTTCGCCGATGCGCCTTGCCCTGAAGGTTTTGTCAGACGCTCCAGAGCCTATGCGGCGGACGTCCGGGAACGAAGCATGTGCCGTGAATGGTCCAGGAAATGCGATAATAGACGTTTGCCCGCGATTTCCGCGTCGCTTTTCTTGCCAGGGTTGTCAGCCATGCCACAATTCGCTCCGCTCCAGAACGACACCTTCCTGCGTGCCCTGTTGCGCCAGCCGACCGAGTACACGCCGGTGTGGCTGATGCGCCAGGCGGGGCGCTACCTGCCGGAATACCGCGCCACCCGCGCGCGCGCCGGTTCGTTCCTGGGCCTGGCCAAGAATCCGGATTACGCCACCGAAGTGACGCTGCAGCCGATCGACCGCTACCCGCTGGACGCGTCGATCCTGTTCTCGGACATCCTGACCGTGCCGGACGCGATGGGCCTGGGCCTGTATTTCGAGGACGGCGAAGGCCCGAAGTTCGAGCGTACCGTGCGCACCGAGGAAGACGTGGCGAAACTGCAGGTGCCGGACATGGCGTCCCTGCGGTACGTGTTCGACGCCGTGACCCAGATCCGCACCGCGCTGAATGGCCGCGTGCCGCTGATCGGCTTTTCGGGCAGCCCCTGGACCCTGGCCTGCTACATGGTCGAAGGCGGCGGCTCACGCGAATTCCACACCATCAAGAAGATGCTGTACGCGCGTCCGGACCTGATGCACCGCATCCTGGACGTCACCGCGCAGGCCGTCACCGCCTACCTGAACGCCCAGATCGACGCCGGCGCCCAGGCCGTCATGATCTTCGATTCCTGGGGCGGGGCACTGGCCGACGGCGCCTACCAGGCGTTCTCGCTGGATTACATGCGCCGGATCATCGCCGGCCTGCAGCGCGAAAAGGATGGCGTGCGCATTCCCGCCATCGTCTTCACCAAGGGCGGCGGCCTGTGGCTGGACGAAATGGCGGACATCGGCGCCGATGCCCTCGGCCTGGACTGGACCGTCAACCTGGGCCGCGCCCGTGCCCTGGTGGGCGAGCGCGTCGCCCTGCAGGGCAACCTGGATCCGGCGATCCTGTTCGCCGCGCCGGAGCAGATCCGCGTCGAGGTCGAAAAGGCGCTGGCCAGCTACGGTACCCCATCCGCGGGACACGGCCACGTGTTCAACCTGGGCCATGGCATCTCGCAATTCACGCCGCCGGAATCGGTGACGGCGATGGTCGAGGCCGTACATGCGTTCAGCCGCAAACAGCATGCATCCTGAATCTAAAATCACACTTATTCACAAAAGCTGGAACCCTCATCCGACTTGCTGTGGAAATGTACAGTAGCTTGGGTGGAGTTGCAAGTCATTGATTTCATTGGAATTTTCCTTGGGGAGAGATAAGGTTCCGGTTGCCTTCTCCCAGCAGGAAGGGTGGACACGGCAAACTGTTCATGCCCTTGTTCACAAAGTTATGCACAGGTTCTGTGAATAATCCCGAAAAGTGCTTGGTTTACCGAGGGTTACGCGTTTTCTTCAAGTGTTGCATCAGCTTTTTGCTGCACTGCGCTCGAGTTCTTCACCGGAAATGCCCAGTTATGCACAGAAGCAGCCGAGCGATCGTGGATTTCAATGGTCTTAAGTCAGCTTTCTTAAGTCATTGAATTCATAAGGAAAATTGTTCTGGAAATTTGAGATTTTGCCAAGTGCTTTGATCTAACGTAAACCTTTGTTCCGGTCAAGTTTTCCATTTTCCACAAAGTTTTCCACAGTTTCCACAAGGCCATCATCCGTGTCGTCTTGCATCCTGCAAATCGCCCTCGATACGCCGCTCGACAGCGTGTTCGACTACCGCTGGCCGTGTGCGCCCGGGGGCGAACCCGAGGTCGGCCAGCTGGCGCTGGTCAACTTCGGCCGGCGCGAAGCGGTGGGGGTGATCGTCGCCGTCAAGCATGAGACCGATGTGCCGGAGGACAAGCTGAAGGATGCGCTGGCGGTGCGCAGCCAACTGGCGCCGCTCTCCGATCAATGGCTGGCGCTGGCGCGTTTCGCCGCCAGCTATTACCACCGTCCGCTGGGCGAAGTCGCGATGCCGGGCCTGCCGAAGAACCTGCGCTTGTCGACCACCGTGGCGCTGGACCGCGCGCTCAAGAAGATGGCCAAGCTGGAAGAGGGGCACGATCCGAACCCGGTCGACATGCCGACCCTGAACCCGGGCCAGCAGCAGGCGGCGGACGCCATCGGCGGCGCCCGGGGCTTCGCGCCGATGCTGCTGTACGGCGTCACCGGCAGCGGCAAGACCGAGGTCTACCTGCAGGCCTGCGCCCAGGTGCTGGCGCGCGATGCCGATGCCCAGATCCTGGTGCTGGTCCCCGAGATCAACCTGACGCCGCAGCTGGAAGCGAATATCCGCGCGCGTTTCCCGGGCCTGATGCTGGCCACCCTGCACAGCAGCCTGTCGGAGGGCGAGCGCATGCTGCACTGGCTGGCCGCGCACCAGGGCCGCGCGCGCATCGTGCTCGGCACCCGGCTGGCCATCCTGTCCTCGCTGCCGAAGCTGAAACTGATCGTCATCGACGAGGAGCACGACCCCTCGTATAAGCAGCAGGAAGGCCTGCGCTACTCGGCGCGCGACCTGGCCGTGTGGCGCGCGCGCCAGCTCGGCATTCCCATCGTGCTGGGCTCGGCCACGCCCTCGCTGGAAAGCTGGCACCATGCCCAGACCGGCCGCTACCGCAAACTGGAACTGCGCGAACGCGCCGTGCGCGACGCCGTGCTGCCGCGCGTACGCCTGATCGACATGGAGCGCGACAAGCCGAAGGAGGGGCTGACGTCCACGCTGATGGGCGCGCTGCGCCATCGCCTCGGGCGCGGCGAGCAGTCGCTGCTGTTCCTGAACCGGCGCGGCTATGCCCCGGTGCTGTGCTGCGACGCCTGCGGCTGGATCAGCAACTGCACCCGCTGCACCTCATTCATGGTGCTGCACAAGCCGGAGCGGCGGCTGCGCTGCCACCATTGCAGCCTCGAATTGCGCATCCCGCACGCCTGCCCGACCTGCGGCAACATCGACCTGCAGCCGCTGGGCCGCGGCACCCAGCGCATCGAAGAGGGGCTGCAAGCGATGTTCCCCGAGGCGCGCATCCTGCGCATCGACGCCGACTCGACCCGCCTCAAGGGCAGCGCCCAGGCCGCGTTCGACAGCGTGCACCGCGGCGAGGTCGACATCCTGATCGGCACGCAGATGGTCGCCAAGGGCCACGATTTCAAAAAACTGACCCTGGTCGGCGTGCTGAACCCGGACACGGCGCTGTTTTCCCAGGATTACCGTGCCAGCGAGCGCCTGTTCGCCCAGCTGATGCAGGTGGCGGGCCGCGCCGGTCGCGCCGGGCTGGAGTCGGAGGTGCTGATCCAGTCGCGCTATTGCACCCACCCGCTGTACGGCGCGGTGATGCGCCACGACTACGACCGCTTCGCCGGCGACCTGCTGGAAGAACGGCACCAGGCCGCGCTGCCGCCCTATATGTACCAGGCGCTGCTGCGCGCCGAGGCACCGGAATTGGCGACAGCGATCGAATTCCTGGAAGGCGCGCGCGACGCGATCGAGACCGACGCCGTCGTCATCAACGATCCGATCCCGATGACGATGACGCGCGTGCACAATGTCGAGCGCGCCCAGTTGCTGGTGGAGTCGAATTCGCGGCCGGCGCTGCAGGCCTTCCTGACCGAATGGGTCGATACCCTGCGCGCGATGAAGAGCCGGGTGCGCTGGTCGCTGGAGGTGGATCCGCTCGATATTTGAATAGATATTGATAAAACGCATGACTGGAATCACCAACTGTCATTGGACATGTGTTTTGCCATGCGGCATGATGCTTCCTGTCTCCTCTATTCTCCTCCAAGAATAGATTCAAGCCCGCCTCGAGCGGGCTTTTTTTTATCCTGCGTACTCTGGCTTAAAATTGGCGTATCGTCATGGCGCCAACAAAGCGGAGGGAAGGATGCGGAAATTGAAGGTCGACGTCGCCGTCATGGGCGCCGGTACGGCGGGCCTGGTGGCCTACCGCGCGGCGAAATCGCAGGGCGCGCGCACGGTGATGATCGAGGGCGGCCAGTACGGCACCACCTGCGCGCGGGTCGGCTGCATGCCGAGCAAGCTCTTGATTGCGGCCGCGGAAGCCGCCCACATGCTGGATGCGGCGCCGGACTTCGGCGTGCACGCGGGCGAGAAACGCATCGACGGCGTCGCCGTCATGGAACGCGTGCGGCGCGAGCGCGACCGCTTCGTCGGCTTCGTGCTCGACGGCGTCGACAACATCCCGGACGAGGACAAGCTGCGCGGCCATGCGCGTTTCACGGGGCCGCACACGCTGGTGGTCGACGACGGGGCGGGCAACAGCACGGAGGTCGACGCCGCGCGCGTGGTGATCGCCACCGGCTCCACGCCGACGCGCGTGCCCAAGCTCGACAAGGTCGGTCCGAACGTCGTCACCAGCGACGACGTGTTTTATTGGCAGGACCTGCCGCGTTCGGTGGCGGTGATCGGCACCGGCGTGATCGGCCTGGAACTGGGCCAGGCGCTCTCTCGCCTGGGCGTGCGCGTGAGCGTGTACGCGCGCGGCGGCAGCGTGGCCCAGTTGACCGATCCGGTGGTGCTGCGCCGCGCGGGGCAGGTGATGGGCGACGAGATCGACCTGCACTTCCAGACCGAGATCGTGAAGGCCGAGCAGGACGGCGACGAGGTCGTGCTGTGCATGCGCGAAGCCGGCGAGGAGCGCTGCGCGCGCTTCCAGTACGTATTGCTGGCGGCCGGCCGCACGCCGAATGTGAGCGACATCGGCATCGAGCACAGCGGCCTGGCGCTGGGGCCGAACGGCGTGCCGCTGTTCGACAGCCGCACCATGCAGTGCGGGACCAGCCACATCTTCATCGCCGGGGACGCCAACAACGAGCGTCCGGTGCTGCCGGAAGCGGCCGACCACGGCAAGATCGCCGGCGACAATGCCGGCCGCTACCCGGACATCCGCCCCGGCCTGCGCCGCACGCCGCTGACCGCCGCCTTCACGGAACCGAACATCGTCACGCTGGGCGCCAGCTACAAACTGCTGTGCGAGCCGGGCCGGCCGAAGTTCGCGATCGGCCAGGTCTCGTTCGAGAACCAGGGCCGCAGCCGCGTCATGTTGCAGAACAAGGGGATGCTGCGCGTGTATGCCGAATACGGCAGCGGCCGTTTCCTGGGCGCCGAGATGATCGCGCCGCGCGGCGAGCACCTGGGGCACTTGCTGGCCTGGGCGGTGCAGGCGCGCCTGACGGTGGAGCAGATGCTGGAGATGCCCTTCTACCACCCCGTCATCGAGGAAGGCGTGCGCACGGCCTTGCGCGACCTGGCGACGAATCTGGCCAAGGGGACGGGCGATACCGATCCCGCAGACGACGAGCCGGGCACGTAATTGATGAGGTTAACGGATGCGCTGTGGGTAGGGTGGACGGGTTTCCCGTCCACGCGTTCAAACCACCTTAGTTCAGATAACTCGCATCCAGCTTCCCCTGCGAAGCCAGCTCACGCACGATCTTGATCGTATCGATATCGGCTTCCTGGTAAGCGGATTTCTTGAAATCCTCGTACATCTTGCCCATGTGGTCATCCGCCTCCGGATTCCCATCGTCGTAGGTGAAACGCACCAGCAGCAGGCCCTCGGCCGGCACCTCGATCGCCATCGTCAGGCTCGATTGGGCAATGTCGCCCTGGGCCGGCACGTCGAAACGCACCGCCTGCAGTGGCGTGAGCACCACATGGTCATCGATCCACAGCTCGCCGAAGCGCTGGCGGCGCGTGAAACGGCCGCTGTCGCGTTCGCCGATGATGCACTCGTCCAGGTGCGGAATGAAACGCTTCGGGTCTTCCGCGCGCAGCACCAGGCCGCGCCACACTTGCTCGCGGGTGAGCGTGTCGATCAGCGGGTTGAGCGGGTCATTGATCTCGATCAGATGTTCAAATTTCATTGTGTAATCTCTTGTTGGACCTTGCCAAGCGGTCTAGTAAAACGGCTATCTGGTGGCGGAACAGTGTTTCCACAAGCATTTGATCCTACTTTACAATGCTGAGCTACCTCCCAGAATCCATTCCCCATGTCCACCACCCCGAATTTCGGCCTCAACGGGCCGCAAAGCGAAGCCGCGCTCTATCTCGACGGCCCCTGCCTGGTGCTGGCGGGTGCCGGCTCGGGCAAGACGCGCGTGATCACCCAGAAGATCGCCTACATGATCGAACACCGCGGCTATGATCCGCGCACGATCGCCGCGCTCACCTTCACCAACAAGGCCGCGCTCGAGATGCAGGAGCGCATCGGCAAGCTGCTCAAGCAACCCAAGCAGGCCAAGCAACTGACGGTGTCGACCTTCCACTCGCTGGGCGTCAAGATCCTGCGCCAGGAAGCGGCCGGGGTCGGCCTGAAGGACCGCTTTTCCATCATGGACAGCGACGATTGCTACACCGTCGTCTCGGACCTGGCCGTCACCACCGACAAGCACGAAATCCGCCGCATCCAGAACGCCATCTCCCTGTGGAAGAACGGCCTGGTCGACCCCGAGGATGCGATCCGCGAGGCCAAGGACGAGGACGAAGCCCAGGCGGGCCGCATCTACCGCAGCTATCTCGCAACACTGCAGGCTTACCAGGCGGTCGATTTCGACGATTTGATCCGCTTGCCGGTGGAATTGTTCCGCAATAACGAGCAGATCCGCGACCGCTGGCAGCGCCGCCTGCGCTACCTGCTGATGGACGAGTACCAGGACACCAACACCTGCCAGTACGAACTGGTCAAGCTGATGGTGACGGGCCTGGGCAAGAAGCCGATGTTCACGGCGGTGGGCGACGACGACCAGGCGATCTACGCCTGGCGCGGCGCCTCGGTCGAAAACCTGAAAACGCTGCAGACCGACTTCCCGGACCTGCGCGTCATCAAGCTCGAGCAGAACTACCGCTCGACCACGCGCATCCTGCAGGCGGCCAACGCCGTCATCGGCAACAACCCGAAGCTGTTCGAAAAGTCGCTGTGGTCCGAGCACGGCCTGGGCGAGCCGATCAAGGTGCTGGGCATGCCGAACGACGAGATGGAAGCCGACCAGGTCGCGATCATGATCTCGGCCGACCACTTCCAGCGCAAGAACAAGTGGTCCGACTACGCGATCCTGTACCGCGGCAACCACCAGGCGCGCGTGATCGAGCAGGCGCTGCGCAAGGAACGCATCCCGTACACCATTTCCGGTGGCCAGAGTTTCTTCGATAAGGCCGAGATCAAGGACATCATCGCCTACCTGCGCCTGATCGCCAACGAAGGCGACGACCCGGCCTTCATCCGCGCCATCACCACGCCCAAGCGCGGCGTCGGCATGGCGACCATCGAGGCGCTGGGCGAATTCTCGAAGCAGTGGAATTGCTCGCTGTTCGAGGCGGCGCTCAAGGGCGGCATCGAGGCCAAGCTGTCGGAGCGCCAGCTGTACCCGCTGCGCGAGTTCTGTCACTTCATCAACGACATGGAATCACGCGCCACCCGGCCCGGCCCGTCCGGCAGTGGCGACAACGCCGCCGAGCTGCTCGACGACATGATGAAGGAGATTAACTACGAGCATTACCTGTACGAGAACTTCGACGACCGCGCCGCCCAGGGCAAGTGGCAGAACGTGCTGGAATTCGTCAACTGGCTGAAGGAACGCGGCCGCGGCGGGCGCGACCGTGACGGCGAGGAAAAGAACCTGCTGGAACTGACGCAGATGGTGGCCCTGATGTCCATGCTCGAGGGCAAGGACGAAGAGCCGGATGCGATCCGCATGTCGACCCTGCATGCGTCGAAGGGGCTGGAGTATCCGCACGTGTTCCTGGTCGGCGTCGAGGAGGGTATCCTGCCGCACAAGGGCGACCCCGACGACCCCATCGAAGCAATCGCGGCGCGCATCCAGGAAGAGCGGCGCCTGATGTACGTGGGCATCACGCGCGCCCAGCGCAGCCTGCACGTCACCTGGTGCAAGAAGCGAAAACGTGCGGGCGAACTGGTGCATTGCGACCCGTCGCGCTTCATCAAGGAAATGGCGCTGGATGAGGGCAATGCGCCGCCGACGGAAACCGAGGTCATCACGCCGAAACAGCGGCTGGCCAACCTGAAGGCATTGCTGGCCACGCCTAAGGTGGTGTGATCCTTGCTGGTCGTTTCTAAAAGCCGCATGCGATCATGCGGCTTTTATTTTTTCATTTTTTTCAGGAATTACCATGAGCGAAGACCGTTTCATCGATATCGAAATCAAGCTGTCCTACCAGGAAAACCAGGTCGACGCGTTGAACCGCACCATTTATGAACAGGGTCGCCGTATCGACCAATTGGAAGCGCTGGTGGCCAAATTGGCCGAACACGTGCGCGCAGTGCGCGATGCCGGGCAAGGACCGCTTAACGAAAGGCCGCCGCATTATTGATTTACATTTGTATGTAAGAGTAAGGCGCTCACTTTCGGTAAGTGCCATGAATCAAGGCGATTTGGCTCAGGTGTTGTATTTCGCGAGAAAAACAATGTAACTGCATGTCACACTCTTGATATTTATTGACGGGAATATTTTCCTGCGGCATCGTTCTGTATTCGCGTTTTATTGGTGCACGCAACACTCTTCATCCACCCTACATTGTTCCATGACCAACGGTAGTAAAATCTTATTCGCAGGCTCGATGCGAAAGGCAACGATATGAAATTCAATATCTATGGCCGGCACCAGCTCGAGGTCAGGCGCGAGAATGATGCTTGGGAAGTGGTACGCCGTGAATCCGAAACCCGTATACGGATGGAGCCCTTTATTCCATCCTTTCTCGAAACCGAGGATGACGCCACCTACCTGGACGACATCTACGACGAGCTCACCGGGCCCGGTTACGATAACAAGCTGTTATCGTAACCAAGGCTATCCATTAGCGCTGCTTATGCAGCTGCGACACGGGGCAAAACCGGAACGGCCGGGATGAGCTCCCCACCGCCGCCGCATAGGTCTTGCAGCTCCCCTCATCGATCGCCAGGCCATAGCGCGCCAGGTCGGCCTGGGCCTTCTGCATAATGGCGCGGTCTTGCGCGGCCAGGTCCACCAGGTAACGCGACTGCAAGGCCAGCGTGCACTGGCGCCCCGGCGCCGTTTCCGCCTTGACCTCGACCTGGAAACGTACCCTTTGCAATACCCGGTCGAGCCGTCGGCAGCCGCCCGCATCGGCGGTCAGGCCGAGGGTATCGGCCCAGGCCAGCTTGCGCGCCAGGCTGTCTTCCTTGTCGTTGCGCGCGGCGGCCAGCATCACGTAATGCGGCCCGGGCCGGGCGGCAATGGCAGCCTCGATGCGCTCGAGATAGGCCGGCGACTCGGGAAAGCCGCCCGCCAGCGCGATCACCCGCACCTCGCGCGGGAAAAAGGTGGCCAGCCAGCCCATCGGCGGGTGGCCATGCGCGGTGAACACGATCGTCGACGCCGGCCGGGCCAGCGGCGGCACCTGCGCGCGCATGCTCGACGCGGCCCAGCCGACGTGGCCCCAGGTGCCGAAGGGGAACACGGCCAGCGTGGCCGCCGCCAGCACCCACCCGGCGATACGTTGCGAGAAAGCCGGGGCCACCGTGCGTTCGACCAGGATCCACACCACGAGCGGCGCCAGCAACTCCAGCGGCACCAGATAGCGATAGATGCCGAACAATTTCAGCCAGGCCAGGTAGGCGACCAGGCTGAACACCAGCAGGAAGCGCGCCCGCGCCGGTACGCGGGCCGGCGCGGCCCGTCCGCCAACCCGCTCGCCCAGCCAGACGGCAACAAACACGATCGCCAGCGCATACAGCACAGGCAGGATCACCATCTTCAAGGGCACTTCCGAAACCCGCGTATGATCCGCCGCAAAAATGAAAGGCCAGAACAAGGCTTCCATGGCGCTGCGCGGCAAATGCTGGTCGTCGATCACACCGAACGGCTGCGCCAGCGGGCTGCGGAAGATGTTATTGAATTGCGGGAACAGAGGATTGCCGAAGTGCTGCCACATCGTCATCCACCAATAGCCGGCGGACAGCAGCATGCCGGCCAGGACCGCGCAGCCCTGCGTGAACGCCAGACCGATGCGCAGGCGCAGCGGCACCGGCACGGTCAACAGCGCAATGCACAGCGCCGCCGCATAGGTCGCGTTCGTCAGCTTCAATCCGGTCCCGATGCCCATCAGCAGGCCGGACAGCAGCATGAGGCGCGCCGTGCGGCCCGACCATGAGGTCAAGCCGTCCCAGCCACGCAGCACCAGGTACAGCGACCCCAGGACCAGGAGCGCGGTCAGGTTGTCGCCCATCGTATTGCCCAGTTCCGACAGGAAGCCCGCACCGCAGGTGCCGGCCGCGGCCAGCAGCAGGGGCAGGCGCACGCCATCCACGCGGCCACGCAACAGGCAGCGGCCGATGGCCAGCAACAGCACGAAATTCAAGCCGTGCAGGCAACCCATCACGAACCCGACCGCCGGCGCCGGCAGCACGGCATGCAGCACGTAATACGGCAGGTCGATCATCGGGTTGAAATAGCTCTGCCACTGGCCCGGCGCCATGTCGAGCTCGAGCCGGCCGTGCAGCAATGCGTACGGGTTGTACCAGTGATAGTTCTTCATGTCCCAGTTGTCGTCCTGCCCGAGGCACAGCGACAACAGGCCGAACAGCACAGGCACGAGCCAGACGGCAACGCGCGCCGCGTGCGGCTGAGCAAGCCTGGCCGTGCGGCGCAGGAACCAGGCTTCGACTGCGGCGACAGGGCTTTTCAGGAAAGGCATGGGCAGGTATTCGACGATGCTGGCAATGGCAGCGATTGTAGTAGTGAATGGCAGAGTATTGGCAAGAAGCATGCTTTTCTTGTGCTACAGTGGTTCTCCCACCCGGCATGCCGGGTCATTCATTCAGATCGTGAAATCATGAGCAATCAAACCCCTGGTCCGGAATTCTGGAATCGCGTCACCGCCGTCATCAACCTGTCGAATGAGCAGTGCGATGCCGCCATTCCCAATGAAGTCGCCGCATCGACCATGTACGCCTCGGCACGATTCAGCGCTTTCATCGTCGCGCAGAGCACCGGCAATGCGGACAACATGCGCGCCGAAAAAGAGCATGCGCTCGACTATTTCACCGACCAGTTCCGCAAAATGCTGGCGGAAAATATCGACGATTTCGCCCAGAACTTCGACAAGTACATGGCGCCGGCACAGCAGTAATCGGCATGGCGGCGGTGCGACGTCCGTCGACGCCGCCATTGTTTTTGCCGGGCGCGCCCATGCGGCTGGAATAGGGCGCTTGGCCCGATCGATCAGGCATATAGTCGGGAGAACCCATCCATTCTCCGATCGAACGTGAATAGACATCATGGCTGACAGCATCCTGCCGGCGCTGGACATTTATGCGTCCTGCCCCTATGACGGCAAAGTGCTGAGCCATTATGCGGGTGTTTTCTCTGCTGTTTATATCGCGTTGAGTCCCTTCGTCCAGCCAGACCCGGGCTTCCATGAGCGCTACCTATCCGACCTCGATGTCAGCCGCAAGG